>CERN01027029.1_pt1 | contig 14173 bp, 11 predicted proteins | sample 530761 | NCBI WGS metagenome assembly CERN01 (sample SAMEA2620947, study PRJEB7988) | marine metagenome | isolation source: saline water (ENVO:00002010), including | reverse complement strand
CGTCAAAATAAGTTTTTGAAGGACCAAACTCACAACTATCGGCATTACCTTCTTCACAACCTTCCGCTTTTTTATTCGTAATAGGTTTTAAGTCAGCTAATTGTGAATATAACCATTCCGGATCCACTTTTCTTTGTGATTGTCCAGAACCTACGTAAGTCCCAATAACTGTCATAGTGTTATATAATCTAATAATACTATTCTTAATCATATCACCAACTTGAGTCTCCTTCCACATTTCGTGAGCTTTTTCAAGACTCTTAATTATCTCCTCAATACCACTAGCAGCAGATGATCCTGGATTTCTACCTCCAGCCCACTCTGATTGATCTTCAGTAAGTAGCGGAGTGTAGTTTCTAAGGTTTAGTGGATATCCCTCTTTTATAATCCCAATTCTAATTTTATTGTATATATTATTAACATCTTCCGTTAACGCTCTCCAATTTAATTGTGGTGTTCCAGAGGTAATTCTTTTTCCTCTATTAAGTGATTCGGAGATTAATTTTTGTAAGTCTTTCTTCTTTACGATAGTTTTTACCATGGTTTTGTTTTATTAATAAATATTGCAAATGTTAAGAATGTGCCTTAACTCACCTTAACTTTTATTTTATTTGTTTTTTTATCGTAACTTAATGATAGTGTTGATCCCTTTTTAACAGAAGATCTTAACATTTCTTCGGCTATGGCATCTTCTAGATAATTAGAAATTGCTCTATTCATTGGTCTAGCACCATACTTATCACTATATCCCTTTTTCATTACAAGATCTTTTGCGCTTTTATTGACCTTAATAGTGTAACCCATTTCTAACATTCTCTCTTTAAGGAACCCTAAATGTACTTCTAGTATCTTAGAAATATTATCTTTTGAGAGTTTATTGAAAACTACAATATCGTCTAACCTATTAATAAATTCAGGATTGAATCTCTTCTTCAAATTCTTGTCAATTATTGATTGTACTCTTTCTTCATAGTAGTCATCACTATTTGAAGTTCTAAATCCTACACCTTCTCCAAAATCGTCTACTTCTCTCATACCGATATTTGAGGTTAAAACAACTAAACAATTTCTAAAATTAACTTTTCTTCCCATCCCATCTGTCATAAACCCATCATCTAAAAGTTGTAATAAAGAGTGAAATATATCCGGATGTGCTTTTTCCACCTCATCAAAAAGTACCAAAGAATACGGTTTACGTCTAACTTTTTCGGTTAATTGTCCCCCTTCATTGTATCCAACATAACCCGGAGGTGAACCTATCATTTTTGTTGCTGCAAACTTCTCAGCGTATTCCGACATATCTACCCTAATTAAAGAATCCTCACTACCAAAAACTTCAAGAGCTAGTTGATTTGCTAATTCTGTTTTTCCAACACCTGTTGGACCCAAAAACATAAAACTACCTATTGGTTTATTAGGATTTTTAATACCGACTCTATTTCTTCTTAAAGATTTACAAACCTTATCAATTGCCAAATCTTGTCCGATAATCGAAGATTTTAGTACTTTATCTATATCTAATAGTTTTTGGGACTCATCCTCACTAAGTTTAGTGACTGGGATATTAGTACTTGTAGATATAACCTTTAATATTTGTTCTTCGTCGACAATTGATCGGTCGTTCTGTAATTGGGTTTCCCAATGATCCACAAAGTTTTTTAAGTCAGTTTTTAGAGTTTTTTCTTTATCCCTAAGACTGGCAGCTTTTTCATATTGTTGTGAAATAACCACTTTATTTTTCTCTTCTTTTATCTGATCAATCTGCTTCTCAACCTCCTCGATTCTTTTAGGTGGTTGAGCATGAACAGCAACACTCGCCCCAGCTTCATCCAAAACATCTATCGCTTTATCTGGAAAATTTCTATCAGTAATGTATCTTTCAGATAACTCAACACACTTAATTATTGCTTCTTTAGTGTAAGATACTTTATGGTAATCTTCGTAGGTTTCTTTTATATTATTTAATATGGTAAGAGTTTCTTTTTTTGTTGGAGGATCAATCATAACTTTCTGAAATCTTCTTTCTAAAGCACCATCCTTCTCAATGTGTTCTCTATATTCATCAAGAGTTGTTGCTCCAATACACTGTATTTGACCTCTAGAAAGGGCCGGTTTTAAGATATTGGCGGCGTCCATTGATCCGGAAGAATTCCCTGCCCCTACCATAGTGTGTAACTCGTCAATGAACATAATTATATCTTTATCGCCTCTTACTTCATCTAATAATCCTTTTATTCGTTCCTCAAACTGACCTCGATATTTAGTACCCGCCACTAAAGAAGTTAAATCTAAAGAAACTACTCTTTTACCCATTAAGGGGCGAGGACACTTTTTCGTTATAATCTTAGTGGCCAATCCGTCAACAATTGAAGATTTCCCAACTCCTGGGTCCCCAATAAGAACAGGATTATTTTTCTTTCTTCTACTTAATATTTGTGCAATTCTATCTACTTCTTTTTCTCGCCCAATGACAGTGTCTAGTTTTCCATTTCTTGCTTCTTCTGTAACATCTAGACTAAAAGCATCTAAAATTGGTGTTCCACTCTTTTCTGTTGGGGTTTTTCCTGAGGGAGCTCCCTCCTCTTGACCAAACGGTTCTTCATTATACATCATACTCATACTTATTAATTCTTTTTTATAGGTTTTATATTCGACTCCAAATTTAAGCAAAAAACGCGAGACTCCCGAGCTTTTTTGTGCTAAAATTGATAACATTAAATGATGGGAGTTTATTTTGTTATCTTTTAACAGTTTTCTTTCATCATTAACATGATCTAGAATTGATTGGGCGTCAGTGGTAAAAGGAATGACCATACGCAATTCCCGGTTCTCTGTGTCAATTGTTAATAACTCCTCTAATAAGGTAGTTATAGAGTCTAAATCTAACCCCAAATTCAATAATAGCTCACATGAGCTATTCCTCTCATGTTTTAGTATTCCCATGAATAAATGAATAGGTCTAATATATTCTGACTTATAAACGGTTGCAACGTCTAGACCAGTTCTTATGATTTCTTTCAATGGATATAATTCTTTCATATAATCAAATATAGTAATAAAGTATCTTTAATAAAGAATTTATTTATTAAAGAAAATTAGTATTATTAAATAAATACTTATTATTATGATAGACCCTATAACCAAAGACAAGAGTAAAATATATAAAAAGATTGAGTTACTCGTTAAAACGAAAGGTACACAAAGTCAATATAAATTAACTTATGAAAATTCCGCGATGTTAATATCTGGTAATTTTATAATAATAATATCACTTAAAGAAGGACACCAAGAAGGAGAAATATATAATTTAGATGACATTAAGTCTTATCGAACTAACCTAGAAAAAATAGTATTATAATATGTTAATAAAAAAAGTTACAGAAAAAAAAGACGTAATAGAATCGTATTATAATTCTTCTAATATACTTAAGTCAGTTTACCATGTAGACACTAAAGATTTAGACGTAGTGTTCAAAAGAGGGGCGGTATATCGTTATGTGGATGTTCCCCTCAAGTTATTTGAACAGTTTGAAAGAGATCAAAGTCAAGGAAAATTCCTTAATAAAAGAATTAAGGATACCTACACAACTAATAAAGTGGCCGATGTTAATACACAACAATTAGTAGAGTCTATAAATAAGATGATACAAAGAGATGGTAAGATAAACTCAATTATAGGAAATTCTACAGACACTGAAGTAAACTAATTAATTTATTTAATATTTATAGTATATGGAAGACTATAATTTAGACAAAGCATCCTCAAGTACATTACAGGATAATAATACCCTTTCCCCAGAAGTGTGGAATGAAGAAGGGGATTCATATATCATGAAACCAGAAATTCGTGAGAGATTAATAGAAATTGCGGATGACTTTTATGAATTTCTTAAAGTGGATGTTGGATTGATGGATATTACACTTACCGGTAGTTTATCAAACTACAACTACTCAAAATATTCAGATTTCGACCTTCATTTAATTATTGATTATAATAAAGTAGATGCTGACCATGAATTAGTTGATGATTTTTTTAATATGAAAAAGACTATTTGGAATACAAGACATGATATAACAATTAAAGACTTCGATGTTGAGGTTTATGCTCAAGACGTAAATGAGCCTCACCACTCAACTGGAGTTTATTCCGTTAAAGATGACGAATGGATAGTCGAACCTAAGAAAGAAGAAGTAAAAGTAGATAAGAATGAGGTTTATAAGAAATCAAAATCTTGGTCTAAACAAATAGACAATATAGAAAAGTTCTATAAAAAGGGAAAATATGATAAGGTCATTGGATTAGTAGATAAACTGAAAGAAAAATTAAAGAATTATCGATCAATCGGATTAGATAAAAAGGGAGAGTATGCGATTGAAAATTTAGTGTTCAAAGTACTAAGGAGAAGTGGGTATATTGGTCGGTTAAATGATATGAAAGAGGATTCATATGATGAAAAGATGACAATAAAAGAATATAACAGAAAATAAACATATTTATATAAAAAGAATTAAATAGATGGCAAGTAACGCATGGAATAATTATTACGGAAGTTTACCTCAATATCTTATTGATTTGGGGGCTTTAACTATAGGAACTACTGGAGGCACTGCTTCATACGGGGCTCTAGATATCGACCTAACACACAAACCTTATAGTGGTTTTGTTTGTACTGACCTATATTTACAAATACCAGCAGTTGTTGGTCAAATAACTACTTCTCAAACAGTGGCTGGCGGATTGGGTACTGCAGGGATAACATTAACTGTACCAGCAGAAGGGTTAAGATGGACTTTTAATGGAGGGTCTATTAGATCTTACACTGCCGGCGAATTAGCCGCTGGGTGTTTCTGTCCTAATCCATGTAGTATAGAAGGTACTACATTCGAAATGCAACCATTGGGAGCTGGGGCGGCTAAGAGAGTAAGACAAGTCAACCAAGCGGGTCAATCTGAAACACTTATTGGTGGTGGTTCATTTAATAACACAACTTGGCCAGGACAAGGAACAATATAAAAATAGATAGATGAGTTTACAAGGAAGAAAACAAATAGATAGAATGCATGAGTTAATGAATTCTATGAGTAGTAGTAAGGTAATCAAAAATCCAGTAGTACCTAAAGAAAAGAACGCTGTAGACGGAAAGACATATGGTATAGTAAAAGAAAATTCATACTATGTGATAAAAGAACACAATGGTAGAGGATATACTTACATAAACGGATTAAAAAATAAAACCGACTTCAAGTACAATTCTTATTCGGAGGCGATGAAACAAATGAATTTAATGTTTGGTTCTCTTAATGAAGCTTACGGATATAGAGAAGGGGTGGATCTATTTTCAGAAGATAAGAGATATGTTATAAGAAGACCAAAAACACAAAAAGAGCAAGAAGAGATTGATGTTGCAGTTACTGACGACGAATTTGTGGATCCAAATCCATCTGTTGGTGCTGGACAAGTACCACAAGGACCTCCTCCACCTACTACACCAAGAGATAACAGTAGAGCGAAGGCTACAGAGCCTGCACAACCAGATACACCACCAAAGGCACCAGGAGGTGGACCAGGGGCACCAACACCAGCGGGAAAACCAGGGGCACCAACACCAGCGGGAAAACCAGGGATGCCGACACCAGCAGGAAAACCAAATATACCAACACCAGCAGGAAAACCAAATATACCAACACCAGCAGGAAGACCTACATCTACGGGAAGTGTGGATTTTGATTCAGAAGTTGCTTCAATAGAAAGAGAACTAGGAGGAGGTGAAGAAACACCAGAGAAAGAGATACAATCGTTAACTGGTAAGTTAGGACAAGCTTTAAGACAGGGTGAGGATCAGGATTTAGTAGATACCGAATTAACTAAATATGTTGTTAATTCAGTATTTTCGGCACTTAACTTAGGTGAGTTAACTGATGAAGATAAGTTAGATATTATTAAGAAAGTTAAAAATGCTGGTACAGGTGAAGAAGAGTTTGGTACTCCAGACACACCAGATATGGGTGGAACACCTAATAATTCACCACAAATTGGAATGCCGGGGGGTCATCCTGAAGAAGAAGATGACACTGAAATGGAAATCGATGGGTTAGACACTGGAATGGATGACGAGTTAAATATAGATATCGATGATTTTGAGGACGAAGAAATGGCAGGAATGGAAGAAGATATGTTATATGGTGATGGAGAAGAAAGTGATGGTGGGATTACAGATTTAACTCAGAGTTTAAGAGATTTTGTTGTAAAAACAGTTGATTCGTATATCGATACTAAACAAGTCTAAAACGTTTATATATGGAAACCTATCTTTGTTATATAAATAAAATGGGGGTTAACTATAAAGGGGAAAATCTCTATGAATTTATTTTCACTAGTAAAAATAATTTACCTTTGGTTGATGGTGAATCATGGGATAAGACTCCAGCAGATGGATTCCCATCCCCACCAAGTCCTAATTTCATAAAAGAAGTGTCATCTTTAACTACGAGTGAAATAACTCTAAACGTTATTCAGGACTCCAATTTTTTTGGAGTTTATGATGCCGTAGATAATATAATTGCGTTGGGGTGGGAGAATCTAGAGGAGGATTTTGAAGGTATGGAGAATGTAAAGAGATTAGTTTTTCACTATGGTGAAAATTCTCAGTCGGTGGCGGATAAACTCTATAGTAGAGATATAATCTTAGAAAGAACAAAAAGTAATAACTTAGTAACTAAATAATATGGGTTTACGAACTTTACATTCTTTATTAAATGAACAGAATTCTGTGACTGCGTTAAGAGCCCAATTAAAAACTCTTAATAAACAAATAAAGGATGCTCAGACGCAACTAAAGGCGGCATCATCAAAAGGTGCAGAGGTTAGCGATATTAGTGACCAACTAAGTTCCATATATAAACAAATAGCCGATAAGAATAGAGCCAATACTGAAACAGTAGAGTTAAACTACTATATTAAATTAGTTAATGATCTTACTGATAAAGTAACATCAATAAGACATCATAAAGAAACTCCAGAAGCGGAACCCAATGCTTTTTTGTCTGAGGCGAAAGAACTACACTCTTCAGTTACTAACTGTTTATCACAAATACCTCCATTAAAGTCACAACTAAGTCAACTAAAAAAACAATACTACGAAGCTAAGAAAGGTGCGGTAATACAAAAGAAAATTAATACCAAAACTAAAAAGTTGGCAGATATACAAAAAGACATGGAAGTTATAGAAAAAGTAAAGTCGGACCAGAGTACTAAAATAAGTGATGCCGAATCTAAAAAGGTTGCAAATGCACAGAAAGCTTTAGATAGAATATCCTTAATTGAACCTATTAGTGAACAGCAACAACCTTTAACACCAGAGGACGAAAGGGCGAAAAAAGAATGTGAGTTAAATCTTAAGGGATTACAAAATGAAATGGCTAATTGGAATGCTCTTTTGGCTAAAGTACAAGCGTCGGCTACTGCAGAACCAGTTAAAGAGGATACAATGTCAGGGTGGCAATCAGGTTACCCAGATGCAACCGGAGGAGACAGTTATACATTTCAAAGTAAAGGTCCTCTAGGGTCACAACCAGATTTAGAGGATGAAGGATTTACCACTTTTTATGGAGATTCTGATGAGCATGAACAGGGTTATAATTTTGATGGTGATGGACCTGAACTCGGTGAAGATCCAGAAACAATAGAAGAAAGATATCAGGTAAACTATAACACAAAATTACAAGAGAAATTTGCAAGTAAGGACCAAATGAAGTATTTATATAGTAACGAACCTGAGGCGGCTAAGAAATTAGCATCAAAAATGACAAAGAAGGACTATAAGAAGTTACCAAAAAAGGTAAAGAAAAATAAAAAGGATGGTAGGATTAAAGAATTACAGGTATGGGGAGTTAACTCCAACCCAGGGTTCGGTCTCGGAGACGTACCACGAGATAGTATGATAGACTACCAAACAAAAAATCAAAGCGCTTATAATATGATAGGTTTAGGAGAAAACAACAGACCAAAAATGAAAAAAGGGAAGTTATTAGAATATGTTTCAGAGTTAACCACAAGAGGTGGGGCTAATGGAAAAGTTTACAAGAAAAAAGATATAATAAAATCTTCGGCTCCATTTATAACTGAGGCTCCTATTGACTATGGGGATAGACCTGAAAGAATTAATCCTGATATTGCGGCAAAATTATCCTCACAAGATACACCATTTGGACAAGACCACCCGGCTTTCCCAAAAGTAGGAGAAGATGAAGTTTATAGTAACTATGAAGAGTTGATAGCGTCAAAAAGATTCAAAGATGTTGTAGACACTTTTAAGAGGTACACAGGAGTTGAGGGAAATGCTACCGATATGCAAAATCTAATGGGTCTACAAGGTATGATGATGCAGTCTTTACAAAATACATTAAGGATAGAGAGTTCTAATAAACAAAGATTAGAAGATTTAGCCGTAGAGATTGTTACTAAAGACTTAAACGTACCTGAGGGATCTTTACAGTTTGATGTTGAGATAACAGGCATGCAGAAATTGAGTAAAGACGACATGAAACAAAAACCTAAAAACCAAGAACAGTCTCTTGAAATGGAAGAAGACACTCTAGAGCATATGGAGGAGTTGGATCTTGAGGTTTCTAAACGAAGGTTTATTAATTCTATGATGCAAGGTTCTGCTAAGAAAGCTCTTTATTTATACCATATGGTTAGTGATGAACTTAATGGAATTGACCCTAATCTTATGAATCTATATGGAGTGGTTATTTCAGCTAATGACCTTATGTACTGGATTATGCCGGATATGATGGGTGGAGGTGGTGGAGAAGGTGCACAAGTTTTTGGTAAAGAAAAAATTGACTTATCTACAAACCCACCTACAGTAGTTGCTAAAGGAATGACGTTTCCAGTATTAGTACATGAATTACACAAAGGAGTTATGGAATATCTTTCTTTACATGGACTTCCTGGAGATAAAGAGTTAAGACAAAAGGTTATGGATAAAACAGACTTTTTAGAAGATGAAATGTGGGACTTAAGATTAGGACCAGGTTTATGGGAAAGATTTATAGATGCAATAGGGGCCGACGACTTTGATGTTAAAAATCATCTATATACGGAAATCATTCAAATGCCAGCTAAAGAATTCTTGGAGTTTATGAAAGAAATACAATCTGGTAGTCCAGAGGGAAAATACAAAATGGTAAATTTGGCTAAGAAAATTAAAAGTGAGATTCAACAAGACGAATATGAGGAAGCAACAGGTGAATATAAGGAAGATGACGAACCAATTAGAGATATACCTGGTTCTGAAGGAACTGATGTGTTAGACGATATAAATGTTAAAGATTTATTTCCACCTGGTAGTGAATTAGGCGACGAAGAAGAAATGGATATCGACTCTCTTCTAGACAAAATATCTGATACCGGAATGGAGTCTCTAACACCTGAGGAACTACAATTCTTAAAAGACCAATAGACTATTTATAAGTGTTCCTAAGTCCTTTATATTTATAGTATATGGGAGAGACTAAAAGAAACGCAAGATTAGAAACAGTAATGTTATGGGGTAAATGTAAGTATGACCCAGCATATTTTATTGAAAACTTTTTACAGACTTTTGATAAAACAAAAGGAACCTTTGTTAAGTTTAGTCCATTTCCCAAACAACTTGAAGCTATAAAATCTTATAAAGATAATCGTTATAATATTGTTCTAAAATATCGACAGGCGGGTATATCCACACTAACAGCTGCTTATATTACATGGTTAGTATCTTTTGCATCCAAAGATAATCCAGAAAAAGTCTTAATCTTAGCGAATAAACGAGAGACCGCAATGGAATTTCTTAATAAAGCAAAAGTGTTTCATTCGCAATTACCTAAGTGGATATCCGTAGATATTGGAGATACAAACTCAAAACAACATGTTAGATTTAGTAATGGATGTGAAATAAAAGCGGTGGCAACTTCTGCAGATGCTCTTAGAGGGTACACACCATCTTTGTTAATTTTAGACGAGGCGGCCTTTATTGAGGGTGGTCAGGATGTGTGGGCGGCTTGCCAAGCTTCACTTTCAACAGGAGGGGACGCAATTTTAGTATCAACACCTAATGGATATGACCCTATATACCACACTACCTACGATGGTGCGAAAAAAGGAGTAAATGATTTTAAGATTGTTGAAATGAGGTGGTATGAAGACCCAAGATTCAATAAGGATTTGGAGTGGGAAAAGGATGGAGAAGAAAATATTATATGTGGAACAGAAGATCTTAAATCATATGAGCAATATGTTATCGATGGTTACAAACCAACATCACCATGGTATTCGGAGATGATACGACAAATGAATGGTAACATGAGATTAGTTAATCAGGAAATTAATTGTGATTTTTTAGGTTCTGGAGAAACTGTAATTGATAAAGAGTGGATAGAGTTACAGGAAAAGGAAAATAAAAGAGACCCAATTAGAAAAGAAGGGATAGAAAAAGAACTGTGGATATGGAAGGATCCAGAACCAGGGAAAAAATATGTTATGGGTGTAGATGTTTCTACTGGACAGTCTGATGATTTTAGTGCTTTTAGTATAATATGTTTGGACTGTCAGGATGGGGAAGAACAAGTTGCGGAATATTACGGAAAGATGCCTCCAGATGAGTTAGCTAATTATGTGTGGCATGCAGGTACAAGATACAATGCTTATGTTATAATTGATATAACAGGAGGGGTTGGGTTGCCAACTTCTCTAAAATTAAAAGAAATGGGGTATACCCAATTACATTACCCAAATGGGGATAGGAATAAAAATCCAGGTTTTAATATCGACTCTAATAGAAGAATAGTTGTTAGTGAGTTAGAGGAATCAGTTAGAACAAATAGAGTTAAAATACGTTCTGAAAGAACTATTGCAGAAATGACTACTTTTATTTTTAGGAATGGAAGACCTGACCATATGGTAGGTTATCATGATGATCTTTTATGGGGATTAGCCATGGGATTATATGTTGCGAATACCACTTTTAAGGAAATACAAAAGAATAAAAATCACTCAGCGGCAATAATGGATAGTTGGATGACAACTACACAAGCAAATGAACATATAGAATCTATAAAACCTATGGGTGAAAAAATGTCTTTATCAACCCCACCAAGTAACACACCAGAAAAAATGAATGAAAGATTTCCTGACCCTATGCACCCTTTTGGTGCTCCGAATCAGGATGCGAGACACATGTATAAAGAACATGGTTGGTTATTCGGAAATATGATGAGAGGAAAACGTTCTTAAGGTTTATATTATGAATTTTTTAGTTTATTATTAGTAATAAGTATTTATATTAAACAATACGAATTAAATGGCCAAGAGAAATTTAACAATATATCAGAAATTACAACAAGTATTTGGTGCGGGGGCAATGAGAAGGACCCCACCAAGTTATAATGTTGACCCAAGTAAAATACTACTTAAAACACCATCAAAGTCTGAGTTCGATCAAGAAAAACTACAGGCTCAACAACAAGCTTTTCTAAAAGGACAATGGAATAAAGTAGATAGTGAGTTATATAACCAAGCCATTTATTATGAAACAACTAGACTAGCATCATTTTATGATTTTGAGTCGATGGAATTTACACCAGAAATTGCCGCAGCTTTAGATATATACGCAGAAGAAAGTTGTACTCCAGATGAAACAGGAACTTTACTTACTGTAGAATCAGACTCTAGTAGAATAAAAGATATACTAGATAATCTCTTCCATAAGGTTCTTGACCTACACGCGGTATTACCAGCTTGGACAAGAAATACCTGTAAGTATGGGGATAATTTTGTTTACCTAAAAATTGACCCAAAACAAGGTATTATTGGGGCATCACAATTACCAAACATTGAGATAGAGAGAAAGGATGAAAGTAGTTATCTTACCTCACGAAAATCCGGGACCTATGGAGTTGAGGGGGAGGAAGAAAAAGATAAGAACATTAAGTTTGAATGGAGAAATAAATCAATCTCTTTTAACGCTTGGGAAATTGCTCATTTTAGGTTACTAGGAGATGATAGAAGACTACCATATGGAACTTCTTTATTAGAAAAAGTAAGACGAATCTGGAAACAATTATTATTATCGGAAGATGCTATGATGATATACAGGGTAACTAGAGCGCCGGAAAGAAGAGTCTTTAAGATAAATGTTGGTAATATTGATGATCAAGATGTACAAGCATATGTGAATAAGATTGCTAATAATTTCAAAAGAAGTCATGCTATAGATCAAAATACAGGTCAGGCAGATTTAAGATATAACGCATTAGCGGTTGACCAAGACTTTTTTGTTCCAGTTCGTAATGACGGAGCTGCTAATCCAATTGAGACACTACCAGGGGCTGGTAATTTAGATCAGATTGCTGATATCGAGTACATCCAAAAGAAAATGTTATCAGCTTTAAGAATCCCAAAACCTTTTTTAGGGTTTGAAGAACCAGCGGGAGAAGGAAAGAATTTAGCACTTCAGGATATTCGTTTTGCTCGAACAATCAACAGAGTTCAACAATCAATGATTCAAGAACTTAATAAGATTGCTATAATACATCTTTATATTTTAGGTTTTGAGGATGAGTTGGAGAACTTTACCCTAAGATTGCAGAATCCATCAACACAAGCCGAAATGTTAAAAATAGAACAGTTCCAATCAAAAGTGGCGTTGTATAGAGATTCGGTGTCTGATGCAGGTAATGGTTTTGGTGCAACTTCTATGACTTGGGCAAAGAAAAATATATTAGGTTTTAGTGATGATGATATTCTTCTAGATTTAGAAAGACAAAGAATGGAAAAAGCCGCAGCGGCAGAGATGGAGAACACTGCGGAAGTGATAAAAAGTACTGGTATTTTTGATGAGGTAGATAAACTATATGGACAGGCGGCGGAAGGTGAAGATGTACCAGCAGAAGATAGCGGTGACGAACCACCAACTCCAGGAGAAGCAACTGGTGATGTACCCCCACCGGCAGACGTAGATATGGATGATGATATGATGATGGAAAAGAAGAGTAGTTATGAAAATCTAGTTGATATTGTAAATCTTGATACAAAAAAGAAAGGTAAAAATACAAAAAGTAATTTAATTAAAGAAGACCTAGAGTACCTAAAAGATAATTTGGACAAACTTTTAGAATAGTTTTATATTTATTATATAAACATACTGTATGAAAAATTTCGGTGATTTACTAGATTCACTATACTCTAAAGCGTCGTCACAATTTGCTAATGATAAAAAAAATTGTAGCAAAATACTCAAAGAGTGTATAAACACAATAAAAACAGATAAAATCTTATCTGATCAATTCATAATTTTTAATAATCTTAAAACTTCAGTTGTTGACGAAAAACAAGTTAACGATTATATAAATGAAAATGTCAATTCAATAAAGTTACATAGAACCAAGGATATTATTAATTCTAATCATAAATTAGAAAGATTATGTAATAAGTTAGGGACAAAAATTAAGAAAGATGAGTTAAATGAGTCGATATCAAATCTATGTTTCTTAATGAATACGGCTAAGAATGTTAATTCACTACACAAATCAAAGAATATAATAAAGGAAAATTTATTGACTAATGAAAAAACAAAGAAAAGTGACACACCGTCAATTCCTTTGGCTTTAATGAGTAAACTTGTTAGTAAAAAGTACAATAAAAAATATAGTGATTTAAGTGAATCAGATAAAAAATTACTTAAAACAATTCTTGAAAATAACGAGGGAGACGAAAAACTTTTCCAATCCTATAAAGAAAACGCAACAAAATTATTATCAAATAAGATAGTTGAGAATGATGACCCTACCTTACATACAAATTTGAAAAAAAGTTATAAGAAGGTATCTAGTATGGAGTATATAAGTGAGAGTTTAATAAACGATGTGAGTAAATTACATTATTTAATAGAAGGTTTAGGATAGAATGGGAAGACTAACAAACGAAAATCTACACAGTGAGATTAAAATAGTGAAGAATGATATGATTTACCTTAAAGAAGGTCAAGCAAAAATGCAAGAAGACATTACTATGATTAAAAAAGTATTATTGAATCCAGACAACGGTACGGTATCAAGAGTAAATAAAAATACAGAGTTTAGAAAATCAACAGGAAAAGTTCTATGGTCCTTATGGATTGCTGTATTAGGG
>CERN01000253.1_pt1 | contig 14202 bp, 8 predicted proteins | sample 530761 | NCBI WGS metagenome assembly CERN01 (sample SAMEA2620947, study PRJEB7988) | marine metagenome | isolation source: saline water (ENVO:00002010), including | reverse complement strand
GTGAGAAAGGGCTTCTTGAAAAGTAACAGGGAGCGACGTCTCTAAAACAACCGGTCAAGAAGATATAACTATGAATATTATGGGTAATGATGATATAGGTTACCTTACTTAAAATAAAATAAATAATATGGCACAAGGCGGAGCATACGAAAATCCCCAACAACTTTTTAGCACAGACAATGTTACTGTTATGATGCAGACCATGGCAAGATATAGACAAAACATGGCTATGAATCAGGAAAAACTTATTGAATCTATTAGAGCTAGAAAAAAAAGGGTTAAAGATAATAGAGAATTTACCGAAAGAGCAATGACTCCTTATGGTAAAGCTATGTCTGAAGCTAAAACAGCATTGCAAGCTTTTGATCAAAAACTTAAAGGCAACAAAGAAAGCCTTAACATGAAGAATCAAATAGATAATGCTTTAGAAGAAGAGGCAAAAAGACTAAAAAAAGCTATATCAAAGCCTAATTTAAGTATGCCTGAAATACAAGCTTTAACATCTGAATCTGTTGCTATAGCTAGTAACTTAAAAACTAATTTTACAAACTTAATGGCAGCTTATGAGGAATGGAAGTCTGCTCAAAGTATACCACCTGGTGAAGATGGCCATATTCCTGCTGGTTCTAATCCACAGCTTCAATTGCTTTTTCAAAAAATGGATAGTAGAGAAGATGATATAATACTTCAACAAGATCCAACAACTAAAGAATGGGTGTTTGTTCCGTTGGAAAGTGAAAGTGATATTAGCAAGCAGAAAAAAGAATATGCTGAGAAAGGTACTAAAGACAAACTTGTTAAACAAAAGGAAAAATTGGCAAAAGATCTTACGGCACTTGACACTAACGCTGCTGACTATAATGCAAAATCTCAAGCCATTAACGATAAAATAGCAACAGTCGAGAGTAAGATAGATAGAGTTACAAGCTACGACAATAAACAAGCTGAAAAGTATGAAGACGAAGTGACAAGAATAGGTGATGATACTGATGAGGATAAAGGTTATGCATTTGATAAAGATATTGGTATTGTTATTTTAGGTGATATTGCTAAAATATATGATCAAAATAATACAGGAACTTTCTTTAAACACACAGAGGTAGGCAATGAAACTAATTTATACAAGCAACATGATCAGCTTAAAAAAGATGGAGCATTTAAAATGTATCAAAGATCTGGAGAAGGTTTTACTGAAGCTAACGTTGCTATGGCAGATAAAAGTGATGGCAAAGATGATTTAGGTCGTAAGTTAATGGCTGATAAAAGGCAGATAGTAGATTATTACATGAATCGAGAGGGTGCGTCAATGATTAATGCATATATTAATGAAGATAATCTTGAAGGACAGTTAGAAGGGCTTTTAGGTGGGGATGCAGATATGTACTATGATAATAACATGGTAGGTGATCAATATGTAGATTTTGGCAACATGACTCCAGCTATGATGAAAAGTGAGATATCTAGAATTATGGTACAAAACATTGTAGATAGAGAAGGAGTAAGCTATAGAAACCGAAACACTGATGACGGTTTACTAGGTCCGACCCTTGAACAAGATTCAAGTAATGAAGCAGGTGATCAAGTAATTGAATCACCATCATCGCAGATAACATTTAAACAATAAAATATGCCAAGTTATAGAGATAATGTTTGGAGTGAATTAAATAGCTTAGACTCTAATTATACTAATAGAGTAGGAGATAAAGGTTTTGATGGATGGGTTAATCAACTTTCTTCAGATGCTAAGTTCACTGTAAATATATATAACTATTTAAAAAACAACAATAGTCAATTAGTAAAAGATGTTAATACTGCTGAAGATTTTTATAAAAAATTCACTGAAGGCTTGCAGGGTCAAAGTCAACTCCCTACTAACAGAAAAGACAACTGGAAAGATGATCCTATATTATCTAAAGCAGCTAACGTAGACTCTAGGTTTTATAGTCCTCTTGAGTTCAAACTTAAAAAAGCTAAAGATGAAAAAGATAAATTCGTTAATAAATATTCGCCATTATTAGAAGGTAAAACACAGGAAGAGATTAACCAAGCTTATTTAACCAAAAACATTGATGGAATAAACTTACAAACAAATGTTAAACCTGAAGATCCAGCTGGATCTCATCGGGAAGGTGATATGGTGCTTAGACCTAGAGTAAAAAACACTGGCGGTTCATTAGATCAAGAATATACAAGAGCAAAAAAGACTAATCCAGCAGACATAAAAAGCTTAACTCATACAAATTTGTTAACACCTAATGATGTTAGAATGGAGAATATGGGTATCCATGTTGTTAAAGAAGATGGAAGAGATCCTCAAGTCCAAGCGTTTTGGGATAAGCTACATAAGCTTCGTGAATCAGGTAATATAACACAACAAGAATTTGATGCTATAGTAAAAAGCAATAGCTCTGATTTTCTTGTGCCTGATATGGCAAAAGTATCAGCGGTAAGCCCATTCAATAAGAACTACCAAGCAACTATAATAGGAAACAGAACTGATCAACAATATACGTTTGATCAAAAAGATAGAACTTTAAAACAAAAACTAACAGATTCACCTGGTCTTGATTACATAGCGCAAGTTGCTAGAGGCTGGTATATGGATACCCCAACGCAATCACCTTATGATCCAGAAGTTGTAAATAAATGGTGGAACGAAAAAACTATGTCAGACATAGGAACAAGTAGTATTCAAGGTAAGGTAGAACCTGGCTTTTTTGAAGGTACATGGAAATACGGTACAGAAGAAGCCAACGAGGAATACGCTGCATTATGGGAAACGTTGAAAGAATCAGGCTCTTATTGGGAACAAATGCAACTATATGCTAAAACCAATGGCAAAGAAGGAGATATTGGTTTTCACAATGGAGAAGACACTCAACCTGGACAATCAGAATATAATGCTGCTTTAAAAGAATATGCTGCAGCTGCTAATAATTTTATGAACTTTTTCTTTGATAAAACTAAAGACGGTGCTTTAGTAAAAGCTCAAGTTACAGCAGCATCAGTAGAGAACACTAAAATAGAATCAGATCAGAAAATTGCTAGCACTGTTTTTAAAGGTGATTTAAATTTAAAGAAAGATGATAAAGAGTTTGTTTTTAATGTAGAAGATTTAAAAAGTGAAGATACTTTTTATGCTTCAATGAACCAAACCTTTAGTACAGACCATGGGGTTACTGTAGAAGCTATAAAGGAAATGAGAACACTAAATGAAGAGGTATTCTCATTAAGAAACCAATACAATGAAGCTGTAGGTAAAGAAGACGATAGTGGAGCAGAAGTAATTTTAAAAAAATTAAAGACATACGTAAAAAAAGAGAAAGAACTAATTATAAAAACTTTAGGTCCGGAAAACATAGGAAAAGTAGCTCTTATAATTGATCCTGTTACAGGTAAAACTATTAGAAATCCAAATCCAAACACATTGCAACCTGAGGCATTAAAAGCTTATAATGAAGTTAAAGGAATAAAAGATCAATATTCCACCGGTATATTTACTAACAACACTGTTAGAGATATATTATCAAATCTTCAAGCTAGTATGATGTATGATATTCGACAGTTATCTGACATGGGTCCTAAAGCTGGAACTCAATGGAATGGTTTTTGGGAAGAAGTTATGGAGCAAGACTTTGGATTTACATCTGATAATGATTCAAAACTGGTTTGGGATGATTTTAAATATTTCGATAAAGCAGTAAAACGATTTGAAGAAACTGGTAGAATGGACTTTGAAGAGTTAACACCTATACCAGGAGGCGCAAGTATTGCTGTTGTGCAAGATTATAATGCAAAGTTAAATAAATATCGTGCATTATCTGAAGTATACCTGATGAACTACGATCCAATATTAACCTTAAAAAACAAAAAAGCAAAATTAGAGGGTAATATACTTACAGGCGACAAGACAGATCAACTTGGTAGACTTTGGGATGGTATTGTTGAAGGAACGCCGGAAGCTGTTGGTATGGCATATACTAGCTTAAGTGATGAAGAGTTACAACAAGAATTTGTTAATTCAATGATAGAGGACTTTAATATAACCCAAACTGAAGAGGTTGAAGAAGAAAACGAAGATGGGGAAATGGTTAAAGTACAAAGAAATGTTTTACAAAATCAGTTAAATCGTAAATTAGAAAATGTTTCGATGTATAATAAAATAGGTAGAATAACACCTACTTTTGTTGTAATGGCTGGGGAAGCAGCTGCAATTACTGTTTTAACTAGAGGCATGGGAGCTGGCGCTGCTATTGCTAATATAGGTACGAAAGTAACTAGAATAAGTAATATACTATTTAAAGCAACTAGAATAGCTAGTAAAGCTCCAAAATTTTCTAGACGCATGTCTACAGTTATGGGAGGTTGGACTAAAATGATGGCTGAAGAAGCTCTGATATTAGAAGGGTCAAATCAAATAGGTGGAGCTTTATGGAATAGAGAAAGAATGCCTGTAGGTACTTTTGCTTTTGGTGCTGTAGGCATGAAAATGACTATGACGATGTTAGGTAGATACTCTAAGCTTTTTAACGCTAGCATGTTATCTAAATCAACTGGTAGAGCCAGCACACCTGCGGGAAGAATATGGGGTACTGCTAATAGTATTATGATAAATAATCCTAAAAAAATTGGCGCACTTACATATGTACCTAAAAAAATGCTAGGAGCTGGTATTGGTACTTTAACCATTAAGTCAGGAGAATTTGTAGGTTCTCTGGGTGAATTGTTTTCAGGCGAGATGACCTATAACCAATTTTGGGATCATGCTTTAGATGCGGATTCATTTCTTGAAACTTATGGCGCTATGATGGTTATGGGTACAAGAACCGGTTTAAAAGATGGAAGACTAGCTTTTGGCCATATTAAAGAAAATGTATTTAACCTTACTAATAATATTGGAACTCGTAAGTTTAACATTGTTGGAAAGCAATTAGGATTACCAAGATTAAGTAATTGGAGTACTAAGAACTTCGCGAATGGTAAATCTTTTTGGACAGAAGGCCAAATAAATGAAGCTTTAAGTAAAAGAATATTAGAAATAGAAGCTGATCCAAAGTTGAATGAAGCTCAAAAGAAAGCTGCTATTAGTGAAGCTAATCAGCTTGCTAAGTTTGCTAGCTTGAAAGCAGAATTAGATGGCTTCAGAGCTACTTCAGATGGTGTAGAAAATACAGCTTTTGGAGAAAAGTCTATGAATGGGACTATTGATAAAATACTAGAAAGAATTTCTAAAGGGCAAAACACTAACCTAGGTGATCAATTAGCTTGGGGTCAAATCGCTGGATTTGAAGGTTCTGGTGGAAGAAATAGATTAGTAAAAGAACTCATGGGCGCTGGAATGAGCGAACAATCTGCTATTAAATATATGGAATGGTGTGAAAATCTTTCTAAAGTAAACGACGCTAAAGGATTTAAAGATGGTTCTAAATCACAAAGAGACTTTTTCAAAACTCAAGCTAAAGGTTATGAATTAAACGGTAAAGAAAAATCATTAAAAGACGCTTATAAAAGAAATGAAATAACAGAAAGTACTCTTAAGCTAGAACTAGAAAATATAAAAGCAGAGCAAGAGATTCTTTTAGAAAAAGAAAGAGAAATTGAAAAAGCAAATGAAGCAGAAGAAGCTATAGATAATCAAATAGCTATTGATAAGATAACTGAGGCTGAAATCAAAGAGTATAAGACAACTGCTGAAATGAAGCAAAGTATGAAAGACTTAGGCCAAGAATTTTCTACAGAAAACGAAACCAACTACGGCGCCCAAATTGATATTGTTGATCCTAAGACAGGAAAAATGAAGCCATATGTTTTTGTTGACAAGTCTAAAGCTAATACTGCTAAAATTGAATGGGAGAAAGAGTTTGAGAGATCTAAGCCAATGCTTGCTGAAGGTGTGAATTTTAAGATAATGAGTGATGCTAGAAAAAACACTTTATTCCATGAGATAATTCACCCAGCAGTTGAACAGTATGTAAAAGGACCTGAAGGAAGAAAATTTGTTGAAAGCTTTATAGATGTATTAAAACAAACAGGTGAATATAAAGAAGTTTTAGAAGTTTTAAAAAATCATCCAGACTATAAAAGAGGATATTTAGGTTCTGAATGGTTAACTATATATGGTGAAATGGTTAGAGATGGCAGGTTAGATCCTTATATAGGTAAAAATAAAAGAGCCTTTAAAAATTTTAAGAGTAAGTTAAATGAATTTATGGAAAACAAAACTCCATTTAAAGATACTTTCTTCAAAGATGGGGTTGATGTTAGAGACTTTTTATTACAGTTTGGTAAAGCTAAAGGTGAAGACTTTGCTAAAATAAGTGAAGTTGCTAATGAAGCTATAAGAGAGTATAAAGATTTTATAAATGGAGAAAAGACAGAGTTTGCTGCTGAAACTAGAAAAGCTTCAGTAGACAATGGTCCTAAGATAAACAAGCTTTATAAAGAAAATCAAAAAGAATGGTTAAATGGTGGTGCTCAAAAAGCTCAGAACATCATGGTTAAAGAAGGTTTACTAGATAACTTAATAGCAGCTCAATTACCTTACGACAGGTACAAAAAAGGTTGGACTAAAGAGTTAGATAGGGAGTTTGTTCAAAGTGTATATGGTGAAATGACTAACCATATAAAAGGTTTTGAAAAGTCAAAGCAAACTACGAGTGGTGCTAAAGGGTTTTTTGCTTGGGTTAATTCTTATATATACCATAAAGGATTAAACATAAAAAAGATACTTGAGAAAAAAGATGTATCATTAGATGCTCTTAAAGAAGAAGCTGGGTTTGATCCATCAGATTCTTCTTTTGAAAACTTTGGAGAAAAAACTGTTGAATCTACTTATAAACCTTTAACTTCAAAACAAGTATTACTTAAGTCTAAATTAAAGCCAGAAACTGTAACTGATTTAGATAAAACTTTTAAAGATTTAGATTTTAATAAACTAGTAGAAGCTTTCAATACTCCAGCTGGCAAAAACCAAACTATATCTCCTTTCATTAGAGAATTTAAAAAAGACTTTGGTAAAAAAGGTCAAAAAGCTGTAGCTGAGACTATGGGTAAGAAAAAAGCTGATTACAAAAGATACATTGATAACGCTTTTGACGGTATAATAGAAACGTTGCCCGTAGGTTATTTATCTAGAAATTTTCCTTACTTAGTTGAAAAAAGTGCTCAAGCGAGTTCAACTGGAAGAGATAATAGATTTACATCAGGTCCTAAAGGAGTTAAGCTTAAGAGTAACATAACCGAAGCTGATAAAGCACAGTTCTTAAAAGATGCTGTACCCGACAGGTGGCAAGCGAAAAGAGACGGTTTAGCTTATCAAATAGCAGATAGCTATGGGAGCAAAAGGTTTATGGAAATATTAGATAGCAAGACGGAGATAGATAATAAAATAGATCTAGCTGAAGCTGAATTTGAAACGTCTAGAAATGAGTTTGATTCAGGTATAATAACTAAAAAAGAATTTGATGTAAGAAGAGATCTTTACATGAGTGATATTAAAAAGTTTATGGCTGAAGGAAATGCTATAGAAGGTTTTGATGGAGCGTTTAAAGAAGGGGATGTCAAAGATTTTAAACAAAAAGTAAACCAGCAAATAGAAATATCTAATTTTAGAAAAAACTCAGCACTTAGAGAAGCTATAACAACAGTAGTTAACGAAGGATTAATGCCTGAAGGAGTTAATGTTCTTGATATTAGTAACTCTATATATGATCGTATTATTGAAAAACTTAGTCCAAGATTAAGTAAAGAAGTAAGATTAGGTATTAATAAAGAGTCGAAGAAAGCTATTGCTAAAATGTATAAAGACTTTGCTAAGGAAAATACATTTGAAGGTGGGTTTGGTATATCTAATGAAGTCGCTGGTAAGATGGCTAATGAAATGATAAAAACATTAGACAGAGTAGGTAAAGGGTTTAAGTATGATAAATCAAATATAATACTAGATGGTGTAGAATCTAAAAAGTTAAAATCTGAAATTGATAAAGAGATTGCTGATTTTGAAGTTGGTGAAGCATTAACAGAGGTTCAAGCTATATCTAAAGAAGCCGCAAAGCTTCAGGCTCAGTTAGGAATAAGTATTAAAAGCGCTAAAGAATTAGCATTACTTAGGGCTGAAGAGGGACAATTGAGAACTATAGATTATTTTGAAAGAAAAATCGATAACTTAGAAGGTGATGCTTTGAAAGCAGAAGTAGAAAGATATCTAAAATATAATACTGGTCACTTAATAACAGCTGGAGGAGAAGCTGGTTATAGAGGTCAATTCTTTGGAGCAATGCCTACTTTATTAGAAAGGCTAAAACCTATACTTAAGGAAAAAAATGTTGACTTAACGTACAAGTTAGAAGAAAATGGTAATCTAAAAAGAAACAGTATAGAGTTAGATGGCGAGAAAGTTAACATGAGTAAGTCTCAACAGACCGGTAAGAGCATGTCTTACATTTTTGACTATATCAAAGAAATGGAAGCAGACGCTAAATGGGCTGAAAACAATCCTGAAAAATTTGAAAAACTAAAGTTAGATGTAGAAACTAGAAAGATAGAAGCAGATCAATCTAGAGACGCTTTAATTGATGAAATAGTAGATGACTTTATTCAATTTAAAGAAGGCAAAATGGATAGAGAAATGTTGTTTTTAAAGCTAAATAGCTATAATACTAACATGAGAACACATCTAAGAGAAGCAGCTAACTTAGCAGATGTAATGATACCTTTTGAAGGAGATGTGTTGACAGAATTAACCGTAGAGCATAAGAAAGCAGCTGATCCAATGTTACGTAGGATTGTAGCTGAAATGCAAAACAAAAATAACTGGAATGGTTTAGAGTTTAAAGAAAAGTCTTTTGAAAAAGTTAAAGAAATATTTGATGAGTACGAAACAGCTTTAGTTAATGAAAGCTTTGATAATGTTTTAGCTGAACAGTTTAAAGTAGAAAGCCCAAGAGAAGGTCTTATATTTAAAGAGGATGCGAGATATGCTAGAATGTTTAACAGACGTACGCTAGGAGATGGAAGATCAAGAGCTGTATTAAACTTAGCAAAATACATCGAAACAAAAGATTTTGAAGCTTCAAAAGAAGGTAAAGCTCATGAGATAGCAGCCAAAATGGAGCGTGGTGAAGAGGTTACAAATTATGATAGAAAAGTAGTTGAAAAAATATCTTATCTAAATAAATCCTCTACTAAAGGTAAATCTAAAGGTGAGCTTATAGATATAACAAAGACTGCTGATAAAGCTTTAGAAGAAGCAAGAAGAATTAATCCACCAGTTAAAAAAGCTAGAGTATTTGACTTTGATGATACAGTTGCTAGAACTAAGAGTAAGGTGTTTGCTACTAAAGGTGGTGAAAAGAAAACATTAACAGCTGAAGAGTTTGCAAAAGATGGTAAAGATTTAGTTGACGCTGGGTGGAAAATGGATTTTTCTGATTTTAATAAAGTTGTTGACGGTAAGAAAGGTCCATTATTTGACTTAATGAAGAAAATGAAAGAAGCAGAGGGAGATAGAGATATGTTTATCTTGACTGCAAGAGCAGCTGAATCGGCACCTGCTATTCATGAGTTTTTAAAACAAATGGGTATTGATATTCCTTTAGAAAATATAAAAGGTCTTGGAAACTCTACAGGCGAAGCTAAAGCAGAATGGATAGTTGGTAAAGCCGCTGAAGGTTATAATGACTTTTACTTTGCCGATGATGCTATGGCTAATGTAGAAGCTGTTAAAAAAGCTTTAGAACCTATTGATGTCAAATCTCAAGTACAGCAAGCTAGAATAAATAAAAGCTCTGTAGAGTTAGACAAAAAGTTTAACCAGATAATAGAAAATAAAACTGGTATTGGTGCTGAAAAAGAGTTTTCAAAAGCTAAAGCAAAAGTAAGAGGCGCTGAAGTAAGTAGTTATAAATTAATGGGTCCGTCAGCTCAAGATTTTTCTGGCTTAATGGATTATACTTTAGGAAAAGGAAAAGAAGGTGATGCTCAAAGAGAGTTTTACAATGAAACATTATATAAACCTTATAACAGAGCTCAACGAGCTTTATCTCAAGATAGAGTTAATTTAATGCAAGATTTTAAAAAGTTAAAGCAAGAGTTAGATGTACCAAAAGATTTAAGAGAAAATACAAAGTCTGGTTTTACTAAAGAACAAGCTGTTAGAGTTAACTTGTATAGCAAAATGGGCTATGAAGTTCCAGGATTATCTAAAACAGATTTAGCTGAACTAAATAAAATAGTAGAAAATGATCCTAAGCTTTCTACATTTGCTAATCAAATACTTTCCATTACTAAAGGAGATGGTTATGCTAAACCTAAAGAACATTGGTTATCCGGTACTATAACAACAGATTTTATAGACTTGTTAAACACTTCAAAAAGAGGCAAATATCTTACTGAATGGCAAGCTAATGTTGATGTTATGTTTTCTGAAAAGAACATGAACAAGCTTGAAGCCGCTTATGGACCTAAGTATAGAGAAGCTTTAAGTAATAGTTTAGCCAGAATGAAAGCTGGTAAAAACAGAATACAAAGTGGAAATAGATTAAGTGATAGAGCTTTAGATTATATAAACAATGCTCAAGGAACTATAATGTTCTTAAACATGAGATCTGCTATACTTCAAACGCTTTCATCTGCTAATTATACTAACACGTCTTTTAACAACCCGTTAAAAATGGGTAAAGCTTTTGCTAACCAAAAGCAATATTGGAAAGATTTTGTAGATATAATGAACTCTGATTATTTAGTTGATAGGCGTAATGGTTTAAAACTTAACATATCTGAAAGTGAAATAGCTGACGCCGCTGCTACTAGTGGTAATAAAGCTAAAGCTGCTGTAAACTATATATTAGAAAAAGGATATTTACCTACAAAATTTGCGGATAGTTTTGCTATTGCTTCTGGTGGTTCTATGTGGTATAGAAATAGGATTAATGATATTATGAAGAAAGAAGGTTTGTCTGAGGCAGAAGCTAAGACTAAAGCTTTTGGAGAATTCATGGAGCTTTCTGAAAAATCTCAACAATCAAGTGATCCTAGTAAAATATCTCAACAGCAGTCAGGTGACATGGGTAGAATACTATTACAGTTCGTTAATACTCCTATGCAATACAATAGATTACAACTTACTGAAATAAAAGATATAATTAATAAACGTGGAGGAAATCCATTACCTAAAATAGGTAAAATACTTTACTATGGCGCTATGCAAAACTTATGGTTTAACTTTATGCAGCAAGCAGCTTTTGCTATTGGTTTTGATGATGATCTAGGAGATGCAGAAATAGAAGATAAGTTTTTAAACACAGGTAATGGAATGCTTGACAGTGTATTAAGAGGTACTGGATTTGCTGGAATGACTATATCTGTTCTAAAAAATACAGCCATCGACGCTTATAAAAGAATAGGAAGAAAACAACCAGATTTTCAAGATGCTGCTTGGCAACTGTTAGGATTTTCTCCTGCAATAAAAAATAAAGTTAGTAAACTTAAAAACGCTGCGTGGCAGTTTGATACTAAACAAAGACGTCAAGAAATGATTGATAAAGGTTTTAGTTTAGATAACCCTGCTTTTACAGCTTTTGCTAAAGTAGTGTCAGCTACTACAAATGTTCCACTAGATAGATTTTTGCAAAAAATAGAAAACGTGCAATACGCTATGAGTGATGAAAGTGAAACATGGCAAAAGGTAGCTACGTTATTAGGGTGGCCAGAATGGCAACTTAAAAATGAAGCGCAGAAAACAGAAGATTGGCAACAAGAAAAAGAAGATTACAAGTATAGACAAGCACAAGAAGATCCTACTAAATATTCTAAAGCAGAACAAGTAGATATACTTATGCAGCATGGTTATAGTGAAGAGGATATAAAGAAAATGAAAGACTCAGGAACTCGAGCAGCTACAATAAAAGCTGCAGAAGAAAAGTCTGGTAAGATATATACTAGTAAAATTAAAAAACCTGCTAAAACAGATAAGAAAAAAGTTTATTCACCTTATGTTAAGGAAGAGGAAAGAACTGATATAAGTGAAGCAGATAAAAAAACTAATGCTAATGTAAAAAAATACTTTAATTATAATAAAGCGGAACAAGTAGAGAAATTAGATAGCTTAGGTTTTAGTAAAAAAGTAATTAGAGAACAATATAATACAGAACAAAAAAGAGTGGATAAACTATTAAGATTAATAGAAAATGATAGTATACCTGCTAGACTTAAAAAATCAGAAGCTATTCCATCAAGCAAAAGAACAGAACAACAAACAAGATTATATAAATTAAACAAACAAAGTCAAGTAGATACTTTAAAGTTGTTAGGTCTTTCTGACTCATTGATATCAACTTTAAAATATGAAGCCGATAGAGTTAAAAAAATAGAAGAACTATATAAAAATAAAAAATGAAAATAGGAGAGTCAACAGAGTTTAAATTAGATTTAAAAACAATTATAAGCATAATTGTAATAACATCGTCTTTTGTAGGTATGTATTACACATTGCAAGATGATATAGCAGAAGCTAAAGCTTTACCAGAAGCCGTTATAGATCGTATAGAATATGATTTAAAACAAGATTGGCATACTGACCATATTAATAGGTTAGAAAAAGAAGTAGAAGAACTTAGAGATTGGTGCAGAGAAATTGACGCACAATTATACACTAAAAAAAATAAATAATTATGGCATATAAACCAGCAAAAAAGAAAGTAACAACCAAAGGTTCTAAAAGAAAACCAGGTGGACAAACAAAAACTTATAGTAAAAAAGGTAGAGTAAAAGCAGTTTTAAATACTAATTATTCTGGACAAAAAGAGGTTAGACAAAGCAGTGGTAATCCTAGGTTTTTAGATAGAACAGAAACTGTGTCAATGGTAAAAACACCTTCAGCTAAATCTTTAGATATTTATAATAAAAAAGGAGAAATTAAAAAGACTTTAGTCGCTACTAATAAAGGCGGTACTGGAATGAGTTCTAGAAAAGCTAATAAATTAAATAGAAAATTTAACAGAATGTCACGATGAAAAAAAAGAAAAAGAAAAACCCATGCTGGAAAGGATATGAAGCAATAGGTATGAAGAAAAAGGGAGGCAAACAAGTACCTAACTGTGTGCCTATAAAAAAGAAAAAGTAATGGCTATACGTAAGACTACTAAAGGTAAAGGACGAAACTTCAGAACAACAGAAGAAGGCGCTGGCATGACATCTAAAGGTGTTAAAGCTTACAGAAAGAAAAATCCTGGTAGCAAACTTAAAACAGCTGTAACTGGCAAAGTAAAACCTGGTAGTAAAGCAGCTAAACGTAGAAAAGCTTTTTGTGCAAGATCGAAAGGATGGACTGGTGAAAGGGGAAAAGCAGCTAGAAAAAGATGGAAATGCTAATATTATGGGACATAGAAATAAAAAAATGAACAAAGATTGGGGAGGTTTTCTTAAGAGAAAAACTCACGGTGTAGAAATAGATGGTAAAGAATATCAAATGAAAGCCTATAAAATACCTAGAAGTAAAAAAGCAAAAGCTAAAGGTAAGCTAGGTCTTTTTGCTATAAAAGATCCTACACATAGAGAAATGTATAGAAATGTAAAATGAAAAGAATAGCAATATATATTATATGTATAATATCGTTAACTTTATTAATTTATAATCAAGTTTTGATTAATGAAATTAAAGTAAATAGAATAGAAAAAGCAAAATTAAAGTTTAAGTTACTAGATTTAGAAACTGATTATTATTTATTATATAATGAAAGCTTAAGATTAGAAGAAGAAAATCAGCTGTTAGGCTCTTATGTAGCTTATTCAGACACACTGTATTAGGAACACTAAAAAAACTGGGCACCATACCCAAAGTTCCTGTAACCAAAAAGGGGATCTCAATACGAGGTCCCCTTTTTTATTTTAATATTTATGTCATTAGGTGCAGTTTCTTCTCCTCCAAAATAAGGATATAGTTGATATCTTCTATATTCGTTTGGACAATTGCGAGGCACATAAACATATGTGCCATCGACAGCTAGCTTATAATCCCATCTAAATATAGTTAACTCATAATAATGTTCTTCACATAGACTAACTCTCTTAATGAGATCAAAACTAAATTTACCATGTTCATGTTTAAACCAATGTATTTCTAAGCTATCATCTAGCCATCTCCATCCAAAGCGTATAGAGTTTTCTATATGATCTGTACCACAATCACTCCACCCTATTAATTTG
>CERN01049342.1_pt1 | contig 14249 bp, 15 predicted proteins | sample 530761 | NCBI WGS metagenome assembly CERN01 (sample SAMEA2620947, study PRJEB7988) | marine metagenome | isolation source: saline water (ENVO:00002010), including | reverse complement strand
ACAACCGGGACATGCCAGTGCCCAGTGCTGAGCATCTGACTGAGATTTTAGTAGAGCTGTACGAAGACAGGACATTGCTTAAGCAGGTTGGAGCTGACTGTTTCCAGCGTGCAACAGACTCTAAGTATCAATGGGACACAATTGCAGAACAGTTTAACGAGGTGTTTGAAGAGACGTTGAAAGACCCAATTGAGATTGATAAGCCTGTAGTACGTAAGCCCAAGCGACGTAAAAAGAACAAGAAAGCTGTAGCGGCCTGAACTTTTTGTAGCCTTTTGGGTCCTAATTTTTTTGTAGGGCGGAGTTTGGTTGTCTCATTTCAATCTCAGCCCTGCTGTAATCCATTGTGTTGGAAGGGGTTCCAGCTATTAGGGCGGATCTCGACCCCCTTAAACCTCTTAGTCTTAGAAAAACGACCTTTTTGGGGTACCTTAATGGGTGACACTTTGGGGCAAAGGCCGCCCAAAACTGTCGCCCAAAACTGTCGCCCAAAAGGGTCGTTTTTACTAGAATAAATAGAAATAAGGGGGTAAGAATGATGAGACTTACGTGAGATCCATTGCCCTGCAATTGATTTGCATCGAAAACAAAGTCCGCCCTGAGACACCAAAGTCCGCCCTAACCATGGCAAACACGCTTACTAACCGCAAATACAGAGCTAAAAAAATCCTGGATGGACTGAATTTCAGATACCTTCCAAATGAAGAAGACGAAACCTTGGAAGCTTTAGGATATTACAGAGGCTTTTCCTGTCCTTTTGGTCATGAAATACGTGATCAAAAAGAACACTGGTGTTATCACTGTGTAAGACGTATTCAATCAAATATTTGTGGTTTAGACGTTAATTACTTACATAATGTGTATCAACAAGATGCAAAAGACATTTTAAATTTTATTGAGGTTAAGGAGCCTACAGAATGTTGGCCAATTCATTTAGAAGAAGATAACTATAGAGAATATAAAACACCAAAAAGAATTAATTTTCCTTCTTATCGATCTGGACAAATGGATCGTCGCGCTGATCGCGTTAGTATTCATAAAGCAATTTATACATTTACTTGGGGTGATGTAGGCAGCATGCGTATTAGTAGACGTTGTCGAAACAAATGGTGTGGTAATCCATTGCATATGTGCTCTAGCTGGAATCGAGCCCATGTTCCAAAAGATTTTCATTACCTTGATCTTGAGTTAAATCCAAAGAAATTATTGCTAATGGCAAAACGTCATCGTCATAATTTACCTATTGAAGATTTAATTTCTATGTCTTATCGGCCAACGATTGAAAATCCTTGTGATATTTCCCAGAAGTACAATGGAGAATAAAGCCTCTGTGGGCGAATGACAGCGCAAAGAGAACGTTCACAACACAATCCTTTAAATCTTGGAACTTTTAATGCTACGTCTTTACGTATGTTAAAAGGTACCCTGGGACCAAAAAGTGAAATTATATCTGGTGGTTATGGGCGTGAAACATACAACCACTGGTTCCAGGTTACGCTTGCTTCAGAAGCATGGATTATTTTATTTAAAGCTTCTTCTGAATTAGCAACAGGAAATAATCAATTATCAACCAGGAGATCTCCTTTAACGACACGATTTTCTATTAGTGTTCTTGATCAAAACAAAAACCCAGTTCAAGGACGTAATATTTTTCAAGCTGATTCGGCATTAGTACAAAACAATCGCGATAGTTTTCATACTACATTTGACAATAGCTATACCGGTCAGGTTATGGCTGCTCAAAGTGACTTATACAATACATTTAGTTCAACTAATGCAGATCGTGGGGATGATCGTTATTTTCCTTTACGAGCTGGAAATTATTTAATTTGTATTTCTGCTGATAGAAATGAAGAGTTTCAGTATGGTGTTGGTTTAGTTGTAGAGTTTCAAACTCCAAATGATGAATTATTTTTCTTATGTGAAGATACTTCTGATATTACTTATTTGATTACAGAAAATGATCTTAATGAAGCTGTTGTAGAAATTGTTCCTAATACTGTTACTAGTGGTATTACATTATCTACATTAAATGGTTTTACAGAAAATCTTTGTACAATTGTTGACCCCAATGGTATTGTTCAAGTTAACTATCAAAATTCTGATGGTAACCCATTGTCTTGGTTAATTGGTCCGGATCCAGGGGACATTACAGCTGGTCGTGTTTTATTAGACGCTACTGAGAATTGGATTGATACAACACACGAACATTCACTAACACAATGGCGTGCAGCATGGGAACGTGATCATTCTATGGATGATAAATTTCCTAATGTTTTTGCAACATATACTAACGTTGCCTAGACCTACAATAAAAGTGTGTCTAAATTATTATGACTACTGATTCCTTAGGCAGAGTAGACCAAACTAAAGATTTAATCTCTGATTATTGGACAGGTAAAACAGAACATAAAGAAGAGATAATTAAACCTACTGAGTTTTTTAAAATGTATTGCACAGCTGAGCCTTGGATGCCAGAATGCAAAGAATATGATGTCTGATTTGTGTCTACTTTAATTACCAATCTTCCTCCGGTTAAAGTATGGGTGCGTAAAGAATATCTTCGCGATCTTCGTGATGGTCATGGTGAATATACTTTGGGTTATTGGACTAGTGTAAAATCTATTCCTGGGCGTGTGTTTTATTTTGAAACGTTTCTTCCAGAATATGGAGCTTTGTTTGACAAACTACCCATTTCTGCTTTTTTGCTTTGGGACTCAGACTCTCCTGATGCTCCTGAAACACCAGCACCAGATTTACCTCTAGAAGAATTACAATTTTGGAATTGTTTTAGTTATGACATTACCACCCTGGAAAAAAATCTTACGTTCACAATGGGATGGGAAATCAGAACCAAAACCCACGGTACTATCCCTGGCGAATATTTGTTTACTATTGACAGCTTTAATGGCGACCGCTCTAGGACTGATATCTCTTTCGCAGAGACGCCAGATGAACACAAATCCTTCAATATTATTGGGTTGCCGAATGGTCAAATTGCAGCGTATCCCAACAACAGATGCCGTCTTGCTGACCCTTCTTTGTCCCCCGAGACGTTAAAACAACCTGACTTTCTTGTCTCAAGTCGATATTTTCAAGTTGAAAGTCCCAATGCAAAATGGGGGCGCCTTGGTGAATCAGAAGAATATTTCTGGGAAACAAAAACTGAGCAAAACAAAAAACCAAATGAGTATATGCTTTTTATTCCAGAGAATGATCAAGAAGAATTTGACCGGTAGAATAGTGTTGTTGAGTTAAGTTTAACCATGCAAGAGATTCTTACTAATCCTATTACTTGGATTATTATTGCAGCAGCTTCTGAAATTATTGCTTTATCTCCCTTAAAAGATAACAGCATTATTCAAGTTGTATTAAAGGCTGTGCTTAAGCTTAAGCCTTCTGTAAAAAAGTAAAAGGCATCACTCCTGACGATGCTGTGTTTCTTGCACAGTGGTCGTTACGGAGTGACAAACAACGCATTAAAGATGAAATAAAACGTCGTAAAAATATGTCTTTAACAAGTCATCGAATTGATGAAGCTATTCGTAAATACAAAGAAGAAACAGGATGGGATGATTAATCATCTAATGCCTGGAACCAAAAGATAAATCCATCATTTGCTTCAACCCAACGTTTGGTTTTATAAGCATCTTCTTTTTCCATTGTCTCGCATTTGCGCGTCTTGCCACACTCCCAACAAACGTTGACACGAATGGGTTTATCTTTATTTTTCATTGTATTAATTTATTTACTAATAAAACTATAGAAGCAACACCCCAAAAACCCAATCCAAAAATTGCTATTGCAATTCCTTCATACGTTAAAAACTTTTTTGGTAATTTCGTATTTAAGGTCTCGGTCTTCTTTACCGTTCCATCCTCCGTTGATTCTGTAACAACAGGCGTCGAATCCTTGTCCAAGACAAATACCTAATAGATCGTTATCTTTAATCCATGTTAAAGCAGATCTAAAAGGATAATGGTCAGTTACATACTCACATCCGCGTTCCACGATAAGTGGATCATGTAATTCAGCTGCCAGGCGCGTGTAGTTGTACTTTCCAGTTAGCATTAGTACACCTGTACCTTTATACTTAGGCCCGTCATTTGGGCCATTACCTAGATCAGCACGGTTGTTATAAGCTGTGCCATCGGCAATTTCTTTCATCCAACGAAAGTTTCCTGTTTCATGCATGAGATTAGCAATCAACATGCACATGGCCTCTCTGTGCTGATCAAAACCTGTTGTCATCAACAACTTGTTGAAATCACCACAAAAAGTTTCATCAAAATTACTGGCTTGATATCCAGTAAGTTTCTGCATAATGTCAGGTGTGATGATTTTTCCTGAGGGATTTGCAGGACCTGCACGATACAGATCCGCAAATTCATCAAGTTGTTCATCTGTCAAAACAGATTCAAGCCAATTCCAGGCAGCAAGCTGGTGAGATTCCTCCTTGTAATACTTAGCTGCTTTGCTCAGGTTGATCGTCATTGGTTTCCTCTTCTTCGGGTTCGTATTCCAGGCTATCAACATATTGGACCAAAAGTTGGCTAGAAAACTGAATAAGGTTTCCATCATTTGAACTGCGTGCTGCAGCAAAAGAATTAATGGCTGACACTAATTCAGATTTTTTACAGGCCATAATTAAAAGGTATCTCGTAAATAATATATCAGTTATTTTCTAGTGTTGCAATATGGGTTTTTACGAAAGAGTCAAACTGTTAAATAAACCTTTAACGTAGTAGCTTATCTGATTTTGTCCAGCGTTCTGATTGGTGTAAGTGATAGTAATGTTTTGTCCTGATTTGGTGACGGCAAAATCAGAAGTACTTACTTGGAAAGAGCCTGTGGATTCATTCAATGATTGTCTAATTGCCGTTGTTCCTCCGCTACCTTGAGCATCACAAGTAATAAGTTCATAATCAAAGTGAGCCTGTAGTGCGCCATTAGCTGCAAAATTTACCTTAATGTAAACCTGGACAAACGTTGGATTAAATCCGTTAATAGTTAAAGTAGAAGCAGCAGAAGCATCAACAGTTCCACCTGTTGAGTCACAAGTAAACCAACTTGTTTTTGTAGGTCCGTTTACAATTAAGTTGTAATTATGAGTATTAGTAGTTGTATTAACCCATAACTGCTTACTAGAGGTAAGACGCATTGATTCCGTAATAGATCCAGCAGCATTGCCCGTTGCAAATTGTAAATAGCCACCAGCTTGGCCACTGGTTGCATTTTCTTTTCGACCTGCAATAGAAGCTACGCCGTAGTTAGCTTGAGTTCCAATATGCGAAGTAAATACAAGAGGTAAACCCGTGTCAGCTGCTAAAGCTGATGTGGACTGAAACAACACACCATCACGACTGCTTACAGTCTCACTTGCTGCTGCAACGTGTAAGATCTCGTCTGAAGTCGTCGTTCCAATACTGACCTTCCCAGCAAACGTGGCATTACCGTTCGTGCCATCTAAAATAATGTTGGAGTTATTACCGCTGACAGGCCCAATATTTACATATCCAGCATCGGTAGCAGCAAACGTTGCAGTGTTATCAGAAGATCTACGACCAATGTATGTATAAGTTGCAGAAGTTACGTCAACAACACTCTTAAACGTGGCAGATCCACCTTTTGTAATAAATGAGGTAATCCCACTGTCATTGATACCAGTAAAGTTGTGATCTGTTTCGGCTCCGCCTGAACGGTTTGAATAAGCTACGATATTATAAACCGAATCTGATGTAACTCTAAGCTGATTATCACTAACTACAGCTTCACCAATAGCTACATGACCATCGAATTTTCCAGTTCCACCAAACTCCGCAGCTCCGGTGCTGGTGATGGTAAACCTGTTTTGACTAGCTGTGTAATCAAATATCTTAAAGTTGCTTCCACCATTTTGAATGCCGTAAATCTTAGAAGTGTTTGTATCGTTTAGAACAACGCCAATGTTTTTGGTTGCGCTTGATCCTTGTATGTTTAATAAATTATCATCAGTCATTGTAGTTCCACCTATTCCTACATAGCCATTGCTATCAATATCTAATGCACGAACAGATCCGTTTGTTCCTGAATAAATTGTATGAGCTGTTGCACCAAGAACTAATTTATTACTACCACCAGTAACAAGATTAAGAGTATTAGCACCGCTACTAAATAAACCAGTGTCAGTATCGCCTTCAAACCGAAGAGAAGGCTGAGATGCACTGCCTAATTCAAGAGTTAAATTACCAATTGGAGAGTCGGTAGTAAGAAGGGTACCACCAACTGCAGGAAGGATAAAGGTCTGATCGCCTGCTACTGCTGCTGCTTGCAGTTCAGCGTAACCAGATGTTGATCCACGTAGCCTTAAGGTACCCGACATTTTACAACGTACTTTTTATTTAACTATTATACGGCTTCCGTATCTGTCGTTTCTTCTGTATCTGTAACTACTTCATCTGTAGTTGCAACCTCTTCTTCTTCTGTATCTGTAACTACTTCATCTGTAGTTGCAACCTCTTCTTCTTCTGTGATTGGTTCAACCGGAGTTGGATCAATACTCTCTTTGTAATCTTCGATTAACTCAGGAGTCCAGAGTGCACCTGCAACATCTTGTACTTCTTGCGGTGCTTCAGAAACATCATCACCAGGGGAATATACAGTGCGGTGATAACCACGAGCAATTTCTACACCATCTTTAAGAACGATGTCAGCACGACGGCACTGGATGATAGACCAAGGGGGAATAATTTCCAGCTTGTATTCAATCTTTTCTTCGTAAGCCATTAGGATTGTCCTCCAGACAAAACAGATTTAGGTATTAGTTTAGAGCCATTGCGGGCTAAATAAAATCAAGTAAAATAAGTAATTTGCCACTGCATAAATGAACTGCCGCCGACATTGGAAACAGTAGTGGCATCATACTGACCGTTAGCGGCAGTTTTATAGTAAACATTAATTTTGGATTGGTTAGCATCTAGATGGACATAAGCTGGCCAACCATTCAAATACAATCCAAGATTATAATAATTAACAATAGTTCCTATGAACCTATTGGATTGAGTGCTAATAGCTGCAAAGGGCAAGCCTTCAACGGAAAAAGTACCTCCAGTTGTGCCTGCTGTAGTTTCATTATTTAAAGTAAAATTAACTGTTACTACTCTTCCAACTTTTGTGTAAGTAAATTGACTATCGCCTCCACTATATGTAATTGTATTAGTGCCACTCTTAAGCACAGGAGTCCAGGTGCCTTCTTCATAATCATCTAGTAAATCAGCAGAAGTAGAACTACCAAAACCAATACCTGGAGAGTTTGAAGGAAGCTGGAGTGTTCTATCTTTATTTATTAATAAAGCAGTAGCTAAGGTACCTGCACCTCCACTAGAAGTTTGAAATTCTAAACCACCATCATTTTGAGAATTTAAACCTCCTGCATCGGTTCCACATACGCCTTTAATAGCTGCACTACCACCTTGATTGCCAGAAGTAGAACATTCAAACAATAACGCAGCTTTTGTATTTACACTTGCTTTGTAATTACGAATTTTAACTGGTGTTGTATCAGTTGCAGAGCTATCTTCAACATGTAATTTAGCTCCTAAGCTAGATGTTTTACCAATACCAACACTTCCATCAGCAAGAATAACAAATTTTTCAATTTTATCTCCTGATGAGCCACCCACATCAGATTGTACTTTAAAAGGCGTGGCAGTAGCTGTTTGTGTCTGTTGATATAAATCGATTGCGCCATCATTTATAGTGACACCACTGTTTTGTGCTATCTGAACATATGATCCTGAGGTATTTCCAAAAACAGCTTTTCCATCGGCATACATCGAAACTCTTTCTACGTTGCTAGCATTGCGATCTAAAATTCTAAAAGCGTCTTGACCATAGGCAGGACTATGTGTTGTTCTTTTAATTGTTAATCTGCCAGTTGACTCTATGTCAAGATTTTGTGTAGCAAAAAATGCTGCTCCAGTACTACCAGTAAGTCCAATCCTGTTACTACCAGTTAAATCTCCTCCAATGTATAAATCACCATCCGTTTGTAATCCTGAATGCCAAACATTGGCAGTTGTATCTTTGGCAGCCCAAACATAGTCAGCTCCGCCTAAATTTGTTCCGGTCTGGAACCAAGAGTTAGTTGCTGTGCTCTGAGCTGATAAAGAAGTTGTTGTAATTGCTCCAGTAAAAGTTGTATTTCCAGTGCTTGCAATAGTTAAAATTGCAGAGCCACCAACACCTAAAGCAATTGAGTTTGCACCAGGAGAATATAAACCGGTATCTAAATCATCTTGGAATGACAAAGCTGGAGCACTAGCTGTACCATCTGCTAATGCTGCTGTTCGATCGTTTGCCAGCACAATATTAGGATCACTAGCATCCGTATGCTGTAAATTTGTTAGCCTAAGAGTGCTCATTTCTTTGTCACATACCAGTATTGTTTATTCTAGCGTTACCACACTAGTTTCCCAGGGCACACCAGCTTCGTGTGTGGGCTGTTGTTGTTCATTTAAATTTTCAGTTATTTGTGATTCATAGTCAAGTACTTTTTCTGGACCGACTTGATCTTTTACCCAGCCAATACAAGTTTCTTCTTGTAAATCTTCATAGGGAATAAACCCAGGACTAAGTGGGTTAGCTGTGAAATTACAAAAGCTTTGAATCGTTGCTACGTAATCTGGCTCACGTTCAGCGGAAAGTTCCCAATAAATACGTTCTACAACACCCTCGCGAATTTCGCGATCCATAGTAAGAACTTTCCAGTTATAGTTATCAGACATTGCTATTAAGCTTTAGGTTTTAGTTTATAGCCATTGCGGGCTTAGTAAATATGCTTTAAGTCAGGTAAGTAATACTTCCTCTAAAGAAATCAGCCCCTGTGCCGGCAGAGCCTGCCAATGGTCGTGAGGTTTCAAAAAACAAATTGTTGCTATTACTATTTACGTAAATTAAAACAAGTTTATTTGTTCCAAATATACAATTTGTGGCTTCTACACCTGTATTTGAATTGTAATCACCTGGCTGAAACGGAACTCCAGCCACTGCTGAATAAGTCGCTGAGTCGTCCAGGCTGCCATAATTAAACTGGAAATTAAGCGTTACTATTTTCCCAACTTTTGTATAATACCCTTCGGCGTTTGTAATATTATTAAAGTTATTATTGCCCGTAGGAGTCCAGCTTCCCTCTTCGTAATCATCTAAAGCATTAGCTGCTGCTGTATCGTTATTAAATTGAATACCTGGACTATTTGTATGAAGACGTAAATAGCCATCTCCCGTAATTACCATCCGCCGATCTACCGAATCATTCCCATCCGAAGTGGTTGAAAAAACAATTGCGCCTGGCATATCATTAGCAGCTGGTGTCCCATCTGCTTCAGCTGAAATTCTTGCAGCTTCAACTAAATCAGTGCCATCAGATCCTTGGAACGAAAAAATACCATACGTAACACTATTAGAAACTAGATTATTGCTTCCAGAAGCGCTGCCGCCTGTAGCGCCTAAGACAAGCATTGGTCCGCCGCTGTTGTCATTATGAACGAAAGAGACTATTCGATTAGAATTAGCAGTCCCTTCAAAATTAACCAGCGAGCCATAAGCTGTAGTATTAAAATAGTTAGTTCGCGCAGTTGTTAAATTTACTAATAGTTTGCCGGCAAACGTGGCAGATCCATCAACACCAATACGCGCAACTTCGGCATTTGATGTGTTTCTTCCAGAAAAAACATCACCTGAAGCGTTGTGATTTGTAATGTACAAAGTAGCTGATGATGCGTCGCTATTACTAAATTTACCGGCTACATCTGCAACACTGCTGCTACCAAAATCGCAACGCTGTAGAAACTGTGCACCTCCATCGTTGTAGAAAGAAATAACATCGGTTCCAGACGTATCAGTAACTTTGAAATGTCTACTAGCCGCAGAATCTTGGTCTGTCGTAATAAAAACTGCGCCTTCTTTGTAAAGACGCACGCCGCCGCCTAAGTTAGCACCATAAGTTCCAATTTCAGTTTGGCCTTTGAACGTGGCAGATCCATCAGGATAAATTCCTCCACCTGTATAGCTGTCAGTTGTCCCCCACCTAAATAAAGGATAAGGCTGATTGTCAGTGCGCATAATTGACAATGCGCCATACGAGGCAAGATCAAATTGGTTTCCTGACCCAAACGAGGCGGATCCGTCGTGTTTAAAAAGTATTACTTGTGCGCCACCATTAGCGTTAATTTTTAATGCTTCATTTTGGCTGGATGAACTGGAGTTAATTGTTAGACCACGGGCCGCATCTTGAGTTCTAACGTTAACGCCTGCTTCAAACGTGGCAGATCCATCGTGAAAAATCCTTGCCTTGTATCCAGCTGTGCCATCAACTTTATATACACCAAAAGCGGTATGTGTTGAATCTCCAGTGCCATTAATATATAAACCGTAACTGTTATTATTCCAAATCTTTGCACTACTTGCTGTTGTTGAACTATAGTTACCAAATGTCAAAGATCCCGCGCTAGTTTCTAAATTAGTAAATGTAGTTGTTCCATCACTTGCAATAGTTAATCTTGCAGAGCCGCCAACAGATAATGCTAGTTGGTTGGCTCCTGGTCTAAATAATCCTGTATCACTATCTCCATCAAAAACTAATGACGGTGAAGCTGCAGTGCCCGTATTAGCAAGCGTAGTAACTGGCGCACCCAAAACAGTGAGCCCATTTAAAGTTCCGTTGCCTTGCAGAGTTAAAGTCATTGTTCTTCAGATTAAACGATGGACCAATTTTCACCAGTGCCGATGGTGACAGTCACCCCAGCATTTAAATAAACCGGGCCACAGCTTGTGGCATTCTCATTGTTTGGTAAGGTGTAATTAGTAGTAACAGTTTGTTCATTCAATACAAATACACGATCACCACCTGAACCCGTAGCACCACCACCAAGGATGGCCCAGGTTCCGTCGTAACCCTCAAACTGAGCAAGAGTTGTGTTGTACCGGATCATACCGGTAGAAGAAGTGGAAGGTCGAGCGGCTGTTGTACCAGAGGGAATCTTCAATGCCCCACTGCTGAACATGTGGGTGTCACCATTGCCAGAAATACGCCACCACTCAGCACCATCCGCAGCAACCGAGATTGTATTAGGGGCTACTGTAAAGATGCCTGTGTTTTCATCATCGATGAAAGTAATGGAAGGTGCAGCTGCACTACCACTTTCAAAGTAGATTCTGTCAACACCAGACAGTGTGCCGGTGACAGTTAAATCACCAACAATACCTGTGGTAAATCGACCAATAGCACCTGAGATTGTGCCACTAGTTGTAGTAATATTACCCGTTACGGTATTGTAATTTCCACTATTGGTGATATCACCTTTGACATCTAAATCCCCATTGATGATTACATCACCACTAAAGGTAGGGTTACGCAGTAAACCTGAAACAGGTACGGTAACATTTGCCTCGTTCGGAGAGACTCCCGTAGTAAATGTTATAAAATCAACGCGAACCTCGCCAAACTGTGGCATGATTAATCAGTCTCGGCTACTACTTTTAAATACATTCTAACTCAGTTACCCCAAATTGTTAGGACAGCACCGTAGGTACCAGAGGAGATCGTAGCTTTACGAGAAGCTCCTGCTGTAATATCAAGAACATCTCCTGCACTGCTATATAAACCTGTATTGGCATCATCAATAAATGCAATGCCAGGGGTTGCCTGATTGCCTGAAGCAAAGAAAGCTTGGTCTCTAGAAGTTAATCCACTTTGCAGATAAACTTCACCGCTGACATTAAGATCACCGCTAACAGTTAAGTTATCTCCTACAATAAAGACATCATCAATGTAGAGATCATTAAATTGACCGGTAGTAAACGTTGCTGTTTCACCCGTAACAGTTGTGCCTGAAATCGTACCTGTTACAGTCAGATTTGTTCCAATCAGAATGCCACTGACAAAGTTACTAGTCCCAGTGACTGTAATACCTTCACGGAAAACACTGGCTCCACTAACAACAATTCCACTATCAAAGACAGAATTACCACTAACTTCTAAGTCACCGCTAACGGTAAGATTGTCACCAATAACAAAGTCATCATCAACAAATAAATCTTGGAATGTACCTGTTGTAAATAATGCTCTAACACCTGTTACTGTCTGTCCAGAAATAGTGGCACCTGATAAAGTGTTTGCAAGAACAGTTAAGCCAGTAACAGTTCCATCAAAAGCACCACTTGCTGCAGTTATTTCTTGAACAGCATCAATAAATTGACCTGAGATGCGATAACCAGTGATTGTGTTGCTAACAAATAAATCACCGGTAATTGTGATTTCACCACCACTAATAACAATTCCACTAATTGTGCTGGTCCATGTTGGTGCTTCACCTGCTCCTTGTGATACCAAGACTTGTCCGTGAGCACCGTAGTTTTCACCACCAAGGCCTAACGCTCCATATCGACTAATACGTAATCGTTCAGTACCACTTGTTGAGAACCCTAAATATTTATCTAGTGCAGGATTGCCATCAATAACACCACTAGTAATAAAGATGCCTGTATCATCTTCTCCTTCAAAAGTAATCGAAGGATTGGCAGCACTGCCAGAAGCAAAAACTCCTGTTTGTGCATGGATTGTCGTACCTGAGAACAATGTTCCTGTTACGTTGGTGAAGACACCTGAAGCTCCACTAAAAGTTGTAAATTCTGCACTGGTGCCTGTAGCAGTTACGAAATGTCCACTTGTCGTAGAAATTGTTGTGCCAGTAATGGTTCCACTGACATAAACATTGTCACCACTGATTGTGCCGCCTGTAATGGTTGGTGCAGTAATGATGGTGTCAAAATTACCAGACTGTGCAGTAATCGTTTGACCACTAACTTCTCCAGTTACAGTAATGCCTGAAGCAAAATAACCTGAACCACTAATGAATAAATCTTCTAAAACAGTAAAACTACCGCTAACAGTTTGGTCACCACTAAACTGAAGGTTGGCTGCAGTTAATGTTTGAGCTTGAAGGCTATTAAATAAACCAGACGCACCAGTAACAGTTGTTCCTGATAAGAAAGTAAAGAAACCAGAAGTTCCTAAAGTAACACCTAGGCTTGCTACATCACCTGTAATAGTGGTCCCTGAAAAAGACGTAGCGTGTGAACTATAGCCTGTAAGATTTAAAAACTGTCCGTAATCACCTGTAATTGTGGTTCCTGACAGGTTTGCAACATCAATAAAGGTTCCCGTTGTTCTTTCAAAAAATGCTGAATTACCTGTAATAGTCGTGCCAGAAATTTGAGTTGTAAATACAGCGGTTTGACCTGTTAGCGTCGTGTATTGACCAACATCTCCAGTAATCGTTGCACCAGAAATTGTTCCAGTTGCATTAATATCGTTGGCATTAATCGTTCCACTGTGAGTCAGAATGCCTGTAAAGGTTACATTATCTGCTGTAAGCGTATCAATCTGTGCAACCTGAGCATACAGATCATTGATATCTGCATCAACGATAATGCCTGATACAACACCAAAACTTTCACCTGTCAGGGTCGCTCCTGACATTGTGTCAAAGAAACCGGTAACAAAGTCAATTGTTGTGCCAGTAATAATGGTAGTGAAATTACCTGAACTAATTTCTACATAGTCGGCAATAACATTATTGACTTCAATTTGAGTACCGGTAATCGTACCTGTTACAGAAAAACTACCGCTAGTTGTTAAATCTCCACCGACAATAACAGCTTGAAAATCTGAGTCACCACTTACGGTTAAATCATTAAGACTAGTAGTTCCACTAACACCCAGATTACCTGTAATGGTAATATTGTTGTATGTAGGATCTTCGCCAACGTTAATATAGTATTGATCTAAGTAGTCTTTAAAACCACTAAAAGTAATCTTTTTATTCCTTAAAGCCGGATCAACTTCAAAGACGTGAACCAGGGTCAGAAGATCTGCATTAGCAATATCTACCGATTCAATCGTCGGAAATTGTGAGATCTTTCTATTGGCCACCTATTTCTAATAGTCAAGTCCTATTTGATATTATAGAACTGCCTAGTTCTCGCGAATTTCAATTCGTGGAAGAATATCTGTGGCAAAATTCCAAGCTCCTTGAATACCGAAAACAAGGCCACAAGAAACAGCAAAAACAACTAGAATTTCTGCAAGGGTTAAATTACGTCTTACATAAACAACATTAGGTTCTGGCGGAGTAGGGTATTGCACTTGTACTTGTGGAGCACTGCTGGGGGGAGCTTGTGCCGGTGCCGGTTGTTGGGTGACTTGGTGA
>CERN01004774.1_pt1 | contig 14349 bp, 10 predicted proteins | sample 530761 | NCBI WGS metagenome assembly CERN01 (sample SAMEA2620947, study PRJEB7988) | marine metagenome | isolation source: saline water (ENVO:00002010), including | reverse complement strand
CTAAAGAAGAACCTCCTAAAGAAGAACCTCCTAAAGAAGAAAAGCCAAAGACCGTCAAAGTAGTTGACTCCGCAAAAGATGACAAAGAAGGAAAAGGCGGTAAAACACAAAGAGGTTTCGCGTCTTTAGCACCTTACATGGCTGAATTAGTCAGTCGATACAAAGATGAAGAAATAGACGCGACTGAATTTTACGAAGACATAGTTTTCGCTAACAATATGCTTTTGGGTCGTGCTTTAGGACAAGAGAAGGATGAAATGCTACAAGAGCGCGAAGATGGCTTTCCCGCTATGCTTCACGAACCATTCTTAAACGCGCCTGTTATGATGCATTTGAAGAGGTTGTCGAATGAGTTCCCCGAACTCAAAGATGTGCAAAAAGCAGATGAAGAAATGAACGGTAGTTTAGAAAATGCTATGGGCGGAACGCGAGGAATACGCGCTGATATTTCATCCTTCATCGCAGACCCATTGAATGAGGGCAGACCTCATCAAGAAAAAGACATCAATGGTATTTACAAACTTCTTAACAAATACGACCACCCTCTCGGTGTCACGCTGTCGGCGGAGATACCAAAGAGTGACCGTATCGTTCCCACTTACAGACCAAGAGAAGCGCGAAAAATTCGTGTTGCTGGTCGAATGCAAGACCCTTCATTTGAACAAGAGATGAACCGATTACGCGATGAGCAGATGGAGAACTTGAAGTTTAGAGAAGATAAACGATTTACTACGGACCGCGATAAAGGCGGAGCGAGTAGATTTTACGATAAGTTGTTCGGAGAAGGTGAAGTCAACCTAAGAAGAGAAAAAGGACAAGAAGGCCAGTCAAGTTTTCAACTTAAAAACCCTTCATCATCAACAACACAATCCATACTCAACCAAGTGCGAGATATTGCGCGTGAAGAATCTGTTGATGAAAAAACCGCTTACAAAAAAATGATGGAGAAGTTCAACAATTATATGATTTCATTGACAGGGAATAAAGCGTTCGGAACATCGGGGCGCGCAGGTAGAACTGGACAAGAAATAGAAGTTGGGCGTTCGCCGGACGCAATTACGCCTTCTATGGTTGATGCCGCGAAACAACTTGGGTTGTCTTCTGCTGTGGCAAACATGCCCGATTTGTTAGTGAGTCGATACATGAAAGACCCTAAAAGTGCATTCAGTCAAAAAACGCGTAATGAATTGGCCGATGAGTTAGCGGGTATGGGTCAAGAAGGTTTTCACCCAACGCTAATATCTGCTATGGGTGAAGAAGGACTCTTGAGTAGTCTATTTGGTGATGAAAGCGCGGTGACTGTCGAGGGTGCTGGGCCGGGTGGTTCACAAGAAGAAGTGGAACAAAGAGCCAGTGAAGCGCGAAGAGCAAGATTTGGTGGGGTTGCAACTGAATCTTCAATGATGGAACCCGAAGATGAACTCGCGGTTGTTCAAGGTAAAAGAAAATTATCACCATCTCAACGAATGACACAACTTGAGCGACAATTCAATCAAGGTGATATTGACGAGTATGAATACGAAATGCAACGCGCGGCAATCAATTTAGACCAACACAAATTAGACTCGGATGCTGAATTAGGTGGCTTAACTGGTAATGATTTCGAGGTTGGTCACGCGTATCACGGTTTGAGTGAAGAAAAACTCATCGAACAATCAAATAATTTTGTTGACAACCTCATCGGTATGGCGCGCATAATGCGAGAAATACGACACAAAGCATACGATAACAATGGTGCGGAAACAGACCAAGAAAAACACGATGTTGATAAGAAGTTGGAGGCTATTGGTTTAACCGCAGAAAACTTTGTTGCTTTTGGTAATATTGAAAACGCAACATACGAAGACAAGCAACGCTACAACAAACTCGATGAAATCATAAGCCCGGAACAATTAGTTAATACAGCAAAAAAAGGTGATAAGCCAAAAATGAAGACTATTGCTGGCACAGGCACTTTAGCAGTAATGCTCCCTATTATGACTTCGCGGCTGAATCGACAACACGACATGATGAAAGATATTGGAATGTCAAATGTTGATTTAGTGAAAGCGGCGATGAAATACGCTAATGCTGATATGGGTGTGAATGGATACAAGGAGGCTTTTGCTTCGTTAGGGGCGCAAGCACAAAAAGGTAAATTGAACACATATCCAATATATCGTTTGTTGCAGTATTTGAGGAAAAAAGGATACCGTGAAGCACTCGATGAAGCGCACCATCAAAAAGTCGAAGAACAACAACGAAAGTTTGCAAAGAACCACACTGCGCGTCAAGCAATGAAAGAAGAGGCTAAATTCACACCTGCTTCGGAATACGATATTGAGGCAGGTGCGCCCGAACACATGGAACATATACTCCACGACAAAGAAAAGTGCCTTTCATGTCACGAAGACCGATTTGGCACAAGAGATGCACCAACAGCGCGAGCGCATTCACCAGTTAAGGGTGATAAATCACCCTTTGCTCACAAGTCTATCACACTCCCGCAATTTACAAATTACAAAAAACGCGGACAAGATTTCCCATTAGATGTCACCGGCTCTACTGAAAATGAAACTTCACTCGCCGCTATATTGAGGCACATTTACCCCGAAGATGACAGATACAACCACAAAAAGTTGATGAGTCGAAAACAAAAATATCTTGATAATCCAAAATTAAACACTTACGAAGGGTTCATCAAACCTACAACTCGACAGTTCAAAAATAAAATCAAGCAAGCGGTTATCACAGGTCACCCACGCGCGGCTAACATTTTCAAGAAGTTTGGACTTTACCGAACAAAGGAGAACGGAATAGCAACTGGCCCAGCAGGGATGAGCAACAAAGAGTTGGTTGCTTCTTCATTCTTCATGAACAACGACGATTCAATCGACAAGCACCAAGAATCAATGCGTAAGAGAACACTTCTATCGACGCGTTTCAATGCGATTACTGATGCTATGCATTTCATGGAAGAACTCGCAGACGGCGACTATGGTAGCAAAATCAAACCGGGTGCGCTAAAGAGTAGAGCCAACCGAATCGCGTTATTGGGTGAGATGATAAATGAACCCACTAAAGGTATTCAAAAAGAAAATAGAAAGATTGAGAAAAGAAAGCGGGAAATTGATACTTACAAAAACCTATATCGACAATATATAGATGATAAAATGGCTTATGATGCTAATTTAGCAAAAACGAAACCAACATATCAATTGTTTAATGAATTGACAGGAAAAATTCGCGGTGAATTTGAAACAAAAGAAGATGCAGAAAAAGCAATCAAGAATATGAAAGATAAAGACAACAAACCCGATACTTACATGCAAAGTATCCACTCGGTTCAAGAACAACGCGGTGAATATGATTCACCGGGTCAAATAGCAATGATTGAAGCACAGGCTGATGAAATCGACAAGAAATATGGTAAAATGTTGATGCTCCGTAAGAAGAAATTGAGAGAGATAAAATCATACGAAAAGAAAGCCGCTAAGTTGAAAGACGCGAGCGAAGATAACATCAATCGAACAAATGAATACATGCTTGGCGCGTTTATCAATTCGGGCGATAAGATGGCTAACATATTCACCAAGATGAAAAAATCACCGGAGGGTGTAAGTCAACACGCTTTGATGGGTATGCTCGCTGAATTGCATGATGATATGTATGGCGATGATGATTATGATTCGGTGCTTAGAGGCGACGCGAGTGGGAGAACGGACAAAGACTTCACTCATTCACTAAGCAACTATAAACTCGGTAGAATGGGCGAAATGGGTGGAACGGGTGTTATGAGTTTGACCAATAACAAAGCCCTCCCGCGAATCAATTCAATCAACCAACTGCTCGCTCATCGCATTCAAATGGGATTCCCTCTCACAGAAGAAGATATTGAGCGCGCTAAGGGTATGTTGCATGATGCTGATATGGCGGATACTGTTGACAAAGAAGATTATAATGAGTGGTCGAAAGGTTTGACCATAGATGATGATGTTGATTTCAATATGTCCGAATTAGAACATGAGCATCATGATGATTCCGAAGACGACTTGGGGTTGCTAACAGAAGAAGAGGCGGCGCGAAGAGAACAAAACTCACACTTTACAAAAGGTAGTGAAAAGGCGATAGAGAACGGTGACATTGAAGCCCATAATTTAGTATCCAATTGGAGAGGTAATGCACCAACTTTGTGCGGTGTATGTCACGGACATCGGTTCGTGACAAGAGATGAAGCGGTATCATACATTCGTCATCGCATACCCGGTATGGAAGGTGTAGGTCGCGAGAGTTCAAAGATGAACAACTATATCGCTAACAAAATGAGGCCGCGTGGGTTTGCTTCTTACGATGAACACCCTATGGCTGATGAAATGGACCCGAATGAACACGAACAATTCGCGTGTCCAGCCTGTGAGCATTCAAGTGACTATGTTCAAGGTGGTAAATGTAGCAACGGTCTTTGTGGTGATTGTTTTGGCACAGGTGAGCGCGACCCAACGGATGATGAACATATCCAAGAAGGATACATAGACGCGGAGGGAAATAAAATTGATGGAAAAAACCACCACTATTCGCATAATGGAATGGTGGGTGAGAAGTTCGATTACCTCAACCAACTTCTGCTAAGACATGCAGAAATGGCACAATCGGGTGAAATACCGGATTATTTGAAAGATATAGTCAAACCTCAATCACCAGTGTGGGAGCAGTTTGATAAGCATGTAGGTTCGGGTAAATTTCAAACATTTGAAGATGAGCGTGAAGCGCGCAGAAAGAAGAAATTAGAACCGTTGGTGATTGACCCTAACGCGCCGGAACTACCCGCCCCACCACGCGCGAGAAGTCAATTCCGAATCGAACAACCCGACGAAGGTGGTATGCCGCAGATTGACTTCGATATGAGTGAAGAAAAACCTTTCCAACTAAATATTGTGAACAATTTAGCAATGCAAAAGCATCATGAGATATTTTTGAAGAAGCATCTTGACATTCTATACAAATCGGCTCTTCAAGGTCAACCCCAAATGAAAGAAGAAATTAACGAATTATACGCCAGCATCGTTAATGACCCAGCACTACAAGACATTCACAATGACGAAGACCACCATTTGATTGAAAAAATACACGAACTACAAGAAATCGCGGATGCGAATTATGTTGATGATATTAGCGACATCGCGAGTTTGAGTGCTAAAGAGAGAAAGGCGATGCGCGCAAAACGAAGACAGTTGCCTGTTGACGAAAACGGTGATTTGCAATTGACTATGGATGATGTGTTTGGTGGAAATGCGCCAATGTCTTTCAACGCCTTCGATAAATATACTCCTAAACACGGACACATGCAAACAGAAACCGAAATACGAGAAGGGTTATTTGAGCCGGGAGAAGACAATCAACCAAAACCAGTGACAATGAAGCAATTGAGAAGTTTTTTCATGGGGCGACCGGATGTATTGAAAATGCTCAATAGAATTGAAGCCAGTGAAAAATACAAATCGGAGAGTGCTGAAAAAATTAAAAGCGCGCTTGATAGTGTTGAAAAACCATTAGTGGCGCGAAAAACAGGCAATATGTATAGCGAATCACTCAATGATATTTTGAAGCAGTTTGGTGAAAAACCAATGACACAAGAGATGGGTTCTTATCAATTGACTTACAGTGATGAAGCGTTAAAAGCATTTAAAGAAGCGGGAGCAACAAATGTTAATTCATTGATGACTGTCAAAAACAAAAATAATCTAAATCGTGCATTAGATGAAGGATACACCCGCGAAAGAAGTGCAACGATGAAACCGTTATGGCAAGAGTATGTCATGCGAAAAGCACTTCAACACTTCATGTCGAATGTGAATAACCCTCTTCAATACCCAACAATACCAGCAGGTATCAATCAAAATAACTTCGCTGAAATGGTGGGAGAAAACAGCGGGTTGTTTCAATTGATGAAAGATGAGGCCGCGAAAGTTGCTGGTTATGAAGACGAAGAAGATTTGGAAAAGAAACTCAACATGTCAACAAGCCCGACTGTCGGCGGTGTAAAGTTGAATGTTAACGAGTTTAAGGCAGATGTTTTGAAGAATGCGACACACGAAGACTCACATCAACTGCCGATGGGTTATATTCGATACGATAAGAAGGGTAAAGGCAAAATGGTTGCTAAAGACGCTGAAACTATACTGAATGAAAGTCAAGAACAATTGTTAAAACCTAATGATATGAAGAAATACGAAAACGCGATAAGAACTGTCAACTACAACATGAGGCCAAACTACATGAGAATGAAAGAGATTAGGAGTGTATTGCATGGCGAAGACGGCAAACACGACGGCTACGATGGTTATGAAGAACTTGCAACAGCATTTACCAACAAAGCATTACCGGCGGAACAACAAGCGTTGTTAGAAACCAGTGGTCCGTTGTTGAAATTATCTCATCGACACCTTACTCCAATTTCTTTTGCTGACGCGCAATCGTATGCTTTAGCCGCGGAAGAAAATAAGAAATTCCAAGAAGGACTGAAAGCGCGACGAGAAGGAACATTGTTAGGTCCAGTGCCTATCACTCAACCAATTCAGCAACCAATTCAACAACCAATTCAACAACCCCAACAACAAATTGATTTCAACATGGATTCTTGATAATATTGTTTTATTCTTAGAATTATAATTACTATATTGTTATCATAATAATATGATAATATCGAGAAAGAGGTGAATCAACATGCTTATGTATCGTTCGCGACACGCACTACTCAAGGAGATACGGTTATGCAACAACAAACCCCCCAAAATAAAGATGAATTGAGAGTGTTAGGACTTATTTCATTTGTAAGCATACTTGTCGGATGCGCGATTGCTGTTTTCGATGCTGGATTGTGGCTTACATCACCCGATACTTACACGAACGCTATAACATACACGATGGGCGCGTTCACATTACAAGGAATGGCTTATTTTATTTACAAGATGTTAGCGCAAGATGGCATGGACCAACGCGCTATTGTTTCAAATATGCAACGCAACATGACGCGTCAAATGCAAAACCAACAAATGCGATTTGCACAAGCGCAAATGGAAATGGAGATTAAAAAACAAGAAGTTAATTTCGCAAAACAAATGGAGGCGTTGGAGCAAGACCCCGAAGTTCAACAATATCTTGGTTTGATGGGTATGAATGAAGAAACAGAAGCACCGAAGCACAAAGCAGACACTAAAAAACCCATGAAATTAGGCAATCAAACCAGCGGCAGAAATCCCGATGGCACTTACAAAAAGAAAGGGAAGTGATTTGAATGGGTTGGTTGTTTAAAACACCAAGCGATGATGCAACAGAAGCGACTTTACGCGCGTTGCATACACAAAATACACTCGATACTTATTATGAAAAGGGCAAAGCGTTGATATTTTGTATAATTACAGGTGTAGTCACCGCGTTGAGTGTGTCTTGGTTTGAACAAGCAAGCGATGTGAGCGTTTGGGAAAGCACAGTTGAGTGGTTTTACGAAAAACTTCGCGGGTGGGTCAACTAATGGTTGCAACATTCGCTGGAAGCGCGCTCATGGGAGCAGTAGTTTATGGAAAAGAACTCTATAATTTTCTTAAACCACGCAGAATAGGTGTTTATGGTCCAACAATGGTGGGTAAAACAACTCTTGACCATTTTATGCGCACTCCGGGCGAGATGGATGATATAGATGAACGCACTATGCACCCGAAACGGCTTATTGGTGGTGGTTATGTCTTACCAAAAGCGTCGCGTAAGCGTCTTCGTTGGCAAGGAGAGAAAAGAGTAGTTCATTCTGCTGATATTGGCGGTCAACAACGGTTTTGGAATCTTTGGATTGATGATATGGTCGATAGACAAGTTGAAATTGTCGTTTTTTTAACCGATACGCGTGTTTTGACAGGTAATGGGGCGCAAATTATAGACGCGGTGGGTGGATTTGAATACCTCGTTGATTCTTTGATTGAAAAACGGTGGAAATATCGCTCACTAAAAACAAGACTTCGCGGAAAACGCTATTCCCCTAAACAAATATGGCTCGTTGCTAACAAAGCGGATGAGTGGTGGGACGATAATGCGAATATTTTGTGGCAATCTAATCGTTTGCGAGAACATAAAGTGTTTGATGCTCACCGCCCAGCCATGCGGAGGCTTCAAAAAGCCGGTATTCCTTGTCGCGTTAGCATGATGGCGACTAAAATAGGCTGGAATGTTGAAAAAACGATGATAGAAATGTTAACTTGGTGATAAAATGCTTGGAAATAAACCTCAAAACGATTTACTGACGCTTGCCGCACAAACACAGATGAGTCTTGCTCAAATGCAACAGCAAGCGACCGCTCAAGCCGCTATGACGAACGCAAAATCGCATATTGAAGTGCCTCAAGTCAATTTTTACCCCTCTCGTCATCCAAATCCTAAAAAAGCGCGCCGTCAAGACATAAAACAGGCATATAAACTCCTAAAACCGATAAAAAGAAGCATTTTTTCGCCTCGTAGGTGGTGGGGAGGCAAATATCGCTATAATACTAACACAATGCGCTGTGTTGTGGACGGATGTGATGTTGAATACCTATTACGGACCGCTGGAAACATCTATGAGCAGGTTATTGACGAAGAAACTGGTCAATCTCTATGGGATTTGTATTGGAAAAACCCTGTGACTGGTGAAGTTGAAGCGTTTGTAGCCCGCGAAAATGTCACTTCGGGGCGTAAATTGAAGGGGACATATTGCCCCGAACACCTCCATTTATACCATTTATTGACAAAATGGCTTAAAGAAGACGAAAAAGAAGAAGAAGAAACTAATGGAACACTCAAAGCAAAACTGAAAAGAGGTGTTTCAACCGTAGTTGTGCCAATAAATAGCATCAAAAAGAAGGATAACACACCACCAATTCTCGCAAAATATGAGCCATTTTTTGAAATGTTGAAAAAAGACAACATTCCTGTGACACATTTTGCTAACTCCGCGACAGGAACGAATGATTTGGTTATGGTTGTCTTCGATATGCGTCAATTTCAAGCGGGTAATAACTCAAGGTTGCTTTTTGACGCTCTTGCTATGCATCAATTACAACAAAACGCGGTGCAATCTCACCCATTGCCTTTACCGACACAATCAAATGATGGGAGCATGTGAGGTGGTATTATGGTGTGGCCGTTCAGCAATAACCAACAACAACCTCAACCGGGTGCTATGAACCTCGGATTAGCCGGTGGACAACAACAAGTTCCTATGCAGGGACAACAGCAACAATGGGGTCAACAACAGTATGGGTTGCAGTATCAAGCACCTCCGACTGAAATGGAGATATTATCAGCCATGATAACATCTAACCCTATGATTGATAAGTGGCTTTCCGACAATAACGGAGAGAATATGAATATGCTCGTTTCACTTTTGAGTAGTCTTGTCGCGGTATCAGTGAATACAATGCTTACAAATACGCGCTTAGTTGAAGATGGAGATGGATACAAATTCGATTTTAGCGGTGTCACAGGTATGCCAACAGTCGATAGTGTCACAATGTCACAAACCCAAATACTCAACAAAGCATCAAACAATGTGCAACAGAAAACCATGCAGTTTCAACAGATGGTTCAACTTGCAAATCAAGGTGTTATGCAAAGTATGTTGAATGACGCGATGGCTGACCCCGGCATGATGCAAAGTGTTGGTGGCGGTCTTGGTTCATTGGTTCGTGGATTAGCAACAGGTGGTAGGTAATGGACATAACTTCTCTTTACACAGCAGTTAGTGATATGACTAACTTGCGCAAATCAGTAATTGTTGATATGATTATGGTGCAACTTATCGCGCTTACGCTTGGTTGTTTCCTCATTTTAGTGTTTTCCGGCCCAAAAATGAGTTCAACTGATTTGAGTTGGATTATTGGTGCGCTTTTCGTCTGTTTCAGCGCAACAGGTATCGTTTATCGCCGCCTCGGACAACAAGGTTGACCATTTATTGATAGGGCATTTGCTGTTCTTGAAAATGGTTTTTGCTTTCAAAAAACAACCACATAGATTGCAACGGTCGTGGGTTCGTTCGGGACATCTCAAACAAATGTTGTATCTTCGTTCGCGTTCTGCCAAGTCAACTCTTTTGTTAGTGACAATATCAGCCGCGGCTCGCGTGAGGCTTTTTGCTGTCGATATGGAAATGGGGATACCTGCTACTTTACGCGCTCTCGGCAATCTCTCTCTCATAGAAACACTCATTTGATACCGCTACTTGGTCTTTGCTATGGCGGAGCGTATAACAAGGGCATCTTGTAATTTCTGCCAAGACCCCGACCGTGACGGTATAGAAGAAATGTTGAGGGCTGGGTTAATCACCGCTAAAGATTTAGACAAACAAAAAGGATGGCGAGAAGGCACTGCTGACCGTCATTTTAGAAACCACATGGGTGAATACCACATGTCTTCAAACAGTGAGTGTAAATTATGCACATCACCAAAGCGCGAAAACTTAGAGTTGGCGTATTTTAACGCGTCAATGACCGTGGCTGAAATAGCAGAAGATATGCAGATGCCCGATTCAAGTGTTTATCATCATCTTAAACATCATCTCAAACCTGTTGTTCAAAAAGGTGCGGCTGACCTCATTATAGTTGAAGCAGGTCAAGAGATGCAAAGCATACGAAACAATTTATCCCGACTCAATGGTGAACTTGGTCATTTTCTTGATGACGCAGACCGCAACGACCCTCAATATGTTCGCAACATAGTATCTTTACACAAAGAAGTTCGCGAAACGGTCAAAGACATCATGAGGGTGCAAGAGCGCGCGGCTGGAACTACTAACGAAAACATGACTGCACAGACCATAAACATACTCAAAGTTGAATTAGCGAAGGAGTCACCCGAAGTTTGGGCGCGACTTCGCGGCAAGTTGATTGGTGGTGACGAATAATGGTTGGTGGACCCGAAGGGAGTAGCAAAGGGTTAAGATTCAACCCACGACACAGCGCAGAAGAATTACAAGATGATTCAACGGTTGGTCGCGAAGATTCCGAAGAGCGTGCGCGGCATGATGCGAAAAAGCGTGAAACTCAAGATAAGCGCGCCAAACAATTACAAGGTCTTCAACACATGAAAATTAAAGTTCCTCAAAAGCACGATGAGGATGAAGAAGACAGCGACATGAAGCGACAAGCAGAAGCAGGTCAAATGTCGGGTCAAGTGGGTCAAAACGAAGCCAACGCTGGTGCTAACCCAAAGGGTGGCGGTGGTGGACTCAATATGTTGCTTTCAACTGCACCGTTCATTGACGATGCATTTGAGATGATTCGTAAAAAGAAAGACGAGCCTAAATACGATGATGAGAAACCTAAGAAAACTACCACTATTGATACTGCTTTGTCGCGAAGACGCGCTAAAAAGGGTAAGCGGTCAAGAAAACAAGGTAAAAAAACCACTGAATCAATGAAGGGTAGAAAGGGCAACAAGAAACAATTGAAAGGTGGGAATGTCCGTCAACCATCTATCGCTTCAACAATGAGTGCGGCTCGCGCTCCTTACACATCATTCGGTTTAATGGGGACACGAAGACCGACACCCACTGGTCCAATTCGATTGAATGTGTCAACAGGCCGTTCACAAGCAAGAGGGAGTTATGAAAACCCGCGAAAAAGATTGGCACAAGATGTTCGACAAGAACTGCGTCAAGATTCTCCTACTCAAGATATAACACCCCCAATGCCGACCATTACAGCACAATCGAGAAAACCACGCGCTGTGCGAGGGTCAAGAGATTCAAGACCACATAGTAAAGCAATGCGTCAACCGCGAACAGCGAAAACACCGGGTGGTGCAGAAGCCGCTAAAGAAATTGCTCTTGGTGGTAGCGCGTCTGCTATGGCCGCTGGTGGGTTGGGTTCTTCGGACGACGCAATTCTCGCATCCGAAGAGTTCTTGATTAAGCGCGCACAGCGAGTTAAACTCACTAACCGCATTTCACCACGCGACCGTATTGAATATCGTCAACTCATCGACCAACTCAACCATTTATTGCGACGCATGATGCGTAAAGCAGACGCGAGTGGCGATGATGCACCAAGCGGTGCTACACCGAATCAAGGCACGAAGCGTATGACATCCGCACCGACAGGGCCAACTGAAACCGACCCCGAAGATGACCCTACGATGTGGGGGACTCACCCGTATGATTTGTATGTAAGACGAGGTGGTATGACATGAGCGATATTATCCTCAAGGGTAAGGGCGTGTGGTATCGCGATGGTGAAGGAGTGATGCACCCACAATCTTTCCCTCCAACAGATTCCGACCACGAAAATATATCTCATTTTCACATTAACTCTAAGACAGGAAAACCATTCAAAGAATTGGGTGGTAAAGGCTTAGTAGGTAAGTTTCCTATCGAGATTGCCGCTGGTATTTTAGCCCGCGAATTGATGTCGCAAGGATACAAAGATGAAACAGGAGCAAGAAGAAAACCAGTGAGTGAGGCTTCAGCGTTGCGTTTAGCAAAAACTGTCTTCAACAATGCAACCAAGCGTTTCAATGACATTAAAAGAAAGGCTGGTGATGATTTCAATGTTCTCCCTATGAAGTTTGATGAAAACGGCATATTGAATGACGAATACAAGAATAATCATTACGGAGGACATCAACCGCGCCGTGTTCGGACTGCGAAGAGAACAACGCGAACAAAAGATGGAAAAGTCATCAATAATCACCCGCGTAATCAACTACACGATGACCTCGGACAACATCTTGAATCCGCGGCTTTGCATATTTTTGATGAGTTGCGACAAGAAGCAGAAAAAATGGGCGTTAGCACAGAACTCGCGGCACAGCAAAATGTTATCGAGCCACAACAAATAACAGATGGTGTCACTCATCGCTACACTTCAAATGATGCAGACCCCACATCTAAGTCAAACACAAAATATCCAAATCACTACAAAGACCTACATGCGCAAACTGCGGCATACGGTGAAATATCACCTATGGATATTGTTTCCGTATTACCAAACGACTTCTTTGTCCCGTCAACAGGAGGCGGAATGTCAACAAGAATAATGAATCAACTTAGAGATATGGGATACGACCAACCTACGGCTCGTTCGATGGCTCGCGCTCCTGTGAATCAATTACTTTACGGCAGTGGTAAAGAAGGTCGAGAAAGTGGACTCAACAAGGTAGTTCGCAACATGCGCGCTAAATTACAAGTCGATTCAAATAATGATATTCATGCCATGTTCAAGAATCACCGCGACCATATTGCACCAAAAATAAGGGGTGGCGATAACGGGAGGAATAACAAAGCAGTTGAGATATTGGCTTTGTTGAAATTAGCAGAACAGATGGGAGTTGACCCCGCTCAATACTCGATGTATCAACAAGCACCTCAATCCGTAATGGGGGGTTGGCGTGATGTTGCTACGGCAGAAGGTGGTAAGCAAATAGATATGGAGGCTCTTGGGAGTGTCAATGAAGGACACAGCATGAGAGGTAAATTTGCGGGTGATATGGACCACATTTTTAGAGAGTTTCCCGACCACTTAAGCGGCGGCTCACCCGCTGATGTTTTACCAGCGCAACCGATTTTGGACGATAAACCAATGAGTGAACCTGCACCTGCTTTGACTACACAACCTCAACTCGCGCTCCCTTTGGGGCAACAACAAGATTTGTCACAATTTAATCCGTTCTCCGCAGGGAGAGAATTTGCAATGTCCGATGACGACCCAATGGGTGTCATCGCGACTATCATGGAGCGTGTGCAATTACATGAAGCAGGTGGCTCTTTATTGGTAAAATATGACCCTATGGATAATTATGATATGCAACGATTGGGTCAAAATGTTGGCCTGTCGAGTCTTGATGTTCGCGCGATTGCAATGTCGATTGGTGATTGGGATGTTTTGGCGAAATCTTTTAACACGACGCATGATGTGGTCCGCGACATCAAGCGTGCTTGTGGAGGCGTAATTTATGGTTGAAAGTTGGGAAATAGAATGGAATAGCAGTATGATTGAACACGGTCGCGACTTAGGAACTATGGAATTTATTTTCGCAAAAGGCGGCAACCTCTCGGATATGAACTATGTTATGTTCGATGTTCAAGACAACAGTTGGGAACCACTTATCAAGGCTGTCGCGGAGCGCGACAACTCTCACCCCGACATTATTCGGAAGAATGCTGAACCGTTCATGGCTAACCGCGACCAACGAGCCGCGCAACCATTCATGGGAACAGCAGTGACAAGTCCTCGTCAAGCAACGCAACAATACAACACAGCACAGCGAATGTCCAACCTCGCTAACTACGACGCTGACCCTACCGCAATGAACGCTATGCGCGCCGGAAAATACGGAACAGCCGCAGGTAAA
>CERN01054939.1_pt1 | contig 14437 bp, 26 predicted proteins | sample 530761 | NCBI WGS metagenome assembly CERN01 (sample SAMEA2620947, study PRJEB7988) | marine metagenome | isolation source: saline water (ENVO:00002010), including | reverse complement strand
TAAAAAAATCCCCCACTAGGAAAAATCCTAGTGAGGGAAATTAATATTTCACAAAATCAAATTATTCATTCATCATATCTTGCATTTGCCTCAATAATGTATAGTATTCATCTCTTGTAATTTCTTGATACAATTCCATTCTAATTAACTCGTCTCTCAATATCTTGAATGCAAAAGGTGACATTTTCAGCCCTCCATAGTGTAAGAATCCCAAATCCAAGTTTTACCACTTTTCTCAATCACTAAAACCCACTTTCGATAATCGTTTAAATCGTTTGCATCTACTGGTGAATAAGCCCAATCTTGAATAGGTATTATCATTACATCTCTTCCTACCATATCTTCTATTCTAGCATTAGCCACGATACAAAAGAAGTTCCTTTTTTGCTCTATTGTGAGATGATTCATTTAGTTCACCCTCTTATCTACTCTTTCAAACGGCCAAAATTTCAAGTGAACTCGCATCCAGTCTTGAATTTCTAGTATCGCTTTCTTGTTTTTCTCGGCTTGTTCCAGTTCTTGAACTAGATTATCAAGTTCATTTTGAATGCTCTCAACCTCTAGTTTTAGTTCTTCTATCATCTCATCTTTTGTTTTATCATCTATTGTTCTATTCATTTTTAGTCCTCCTTACCATACTTGTACGAATTTGTTTTCAATATATTCAACACATGCGTGAATATCTGCGTCTACAACATTGAATCTAAAACACAAATCATCTATTGCGTCTTGACCTCCATAGTATATTCTTTCTAGTCCATGATTTAGGATAGCATTAACTATCTTCTTTTGTAATTTGGTAATCCTTCTTATTTGGCTCATCAATACAAGCCACACCATAGGTAGTATATCAAGTTAAGGTATCTTCACATAATCGAGTTATATCATCTAAAATACAGTTTAGATAAGGCTTAGTATAGCGATTTTGTGAAATCAACTATATTCATATATGGGTATAACTACGGCTAGTTGAGGTGTGATATTATGTCAAGCGAAATAGACTGGAATCAAGCATTAAAGCCCGCCCCAAGTGTTCAAGTAGCACTTGCAGAAACCACCATAGATGAAGCGCACGAAGTAAAATTTGTAACGCTAAGTCAAACCCCACAAGGGTACATTGTTGCTAATGTTGAAAGCGATACATTAGAAGGCGATACTCTTTGGCTAAGAGGTAAGTATGGTAGTCAAAACGGCTTTGGTTCTTTGATGAATGCAGTTGAAAACGAGGGTGAAATGATTGAAGGAAATTCCTTCATCTTCACAAAAGTTGCTTCTAGCAAGAGTCCTAAAGGATATGCTTACAGATGGCAAAAAGTAGAGTAATTTTACTAAATTACCACTTATTATGAACTAATATAGGGTGCGCTCTATAACTGCCCCTCTTGACCTGTTCGGGGTCTTGAGGGGCTTTTTTATTTTCATTCTATTGTATCGGGCTTACCAAAAATCAATCGGTGAGCAACTACAAAAATTACCAAACCTATTACTATTGGATGTGTAGCAATATCTCTAAATCTAAATTTGTAGAAAGGACTCAACATTGGGTTATACGGTTTCACAAAATCACCTTTTAGGTTTGTAAAATGGTGATGAAAATTTAGGGGCTTTCACTACCATTCTTTTCCATTTTCCTTTTTTGAAAACCCATTCATACTGACTCTTTTTCACAAAATCACAACCTTAGTTCACCTAAAATATAGGGGCATTTCCAACGCCTTCTTTGTACTAGATTTTTTGAGTTAGGGTTTCTCTTCCAGTTTCCTTTTATCTTAGCAGTTCTAGCACAGTAAGCAGTTCTCTTCGCTCCTTTTCTTCCGGCATAAGGAACAAGACTACTAACAGTAATCATTTTGCCTGTATATGGATTTCTAGTTCGGGGCAATTCTTACACCACCTGTTAGAGTCTTTAGAGTTCTAAATCCGGCATAGCCAATAAGCAAAGCAGTAATACCCGTCATAAATGCCACTTCCCGCCCTTCTAACGCCTCTATCACGCCATTAGTTGCTTCGGCTACCCCATCTACTAGGGCAGGGGCTAATTCGCCTAGAATCGTAGGTACAACTTGTACTACTGAAACCGCAGTATCAATAACCAAACTTTGAACCTGTTCTCCTACATCGTCAGCATCTAAAATTCCTAATTTATCAGCAAGATAAGCACCACCACCAACAGTAGCACCACCTAAGAGTAGTAAGGGAAGTACCATTTATACCCCTCCTAACGCTCTCACAGGCGTTCTAACGGCTAAAAGGCTAATACCTACTACCGTACCTAAAAGAAGCATAGGAACAAGCATTAGAATGAATCCCGACATTATCCCCTCTACGACCATTGGGGCAGTATTTACAGCCGATTTTGTGTAATCTTCAATATTACTCGACACTTGAACCACCATCACTAGGCGATTTTGTGGAATTTGAACTATCACTTGCTCTAGAATTTCTTGCGAATCTAAGCAGTAAAACAATTCCTACAACAACCGCCCCAATTATCAAAACACCTTTCCAAGACATACCGTTTGAAGGGATAGGACATTCATCCATTGAATGAACATATCCTAATTCAGCGTAAGCATCATGTTCCTCTTGAGTATTAGCCGTGTATTCATCACCAGTTGCACAATCGTACATCGTATGTACTTCAAACGGTTTTGAAGGTGGAGGTGGAGGTGGAGGTGGAGGTGGAGGATTTGTAGTATCAAAATCAATTTCGGCCAACTCGGTATCATCAAAATCTTTTGCAGTAATTTTTATTTCATCTTCTGTTCCATTTTCTAACCGAGCATAAACCAATCTAACCCAAGTTTCATCGTCTATTTTATCGGGGTTATTTACATTGTAATTTTGTCCGTTTAGATGAAGTCTAAACCGATAAATACCGGAATGTTCTTCATCAATATCTATTGAAATATAATCTCCGCCGTAGAGAATCACGGTCATTTCGCTATCAAATAAATTAGAAGTTCTTATCTCTACATCGTTTTTACTAGGTGTAGAATCTTTAACATTATCTTGAAAATACTTATGATTATCAGTTTCAACAACTAACTTCACTTTGTAACCATCAGCCACTTTAGCATAAAACGCTCCGCTAGGTTCACTAGACCAATCTATGTCGTCTACAAATAAATCCGAGTCTTCTTCCATATTTCCTTTAGTATCATATCTACCTCTAGTAAATCTAACCTCACCTTTAGTTTGTACCGCTTGAAACGGTACTCCATAGGTTTTAGAGTATTCAATAGCAACTTGTAAATTATCGAATTGAACCATTAGAAAACACCACCTTTCGATGATGTATAGTCTTCATAAGTTAAAGGATAGGTTGGTTCTTCTTTTCTTTTTTCTTCTACTTCTTTTTCTTTATTAGCCTCTTCTAGAAGTCTTTTTTCTTCGGCTATTCTAGCCTGTTCTTCTAATCGTAGTCTTTCTTGCTCATCTTTTTGGGCTTGAGTTAAAGCGAGTTTTCTAACTTGGTTATCAACAATCATCATACTAAACTCGGCGGGCTGACCTACACCTAAAGATATTCTAGCAGGTTGAAAAAACAACCCTTTTTTGTATTTACCATCAGCAAAAACAACACCTCTAACAGTATTTGATTCTATGATTTCATCATCCTTGTAACTTATTCTTTGAACTTTATGGGCTGAATAAACTACTCCTGTATCATCATTAGTTGCTACTAACCCGTTTTCGAGTACCTGCCATTGTGGTCTACCACCTGCGTATGTAGGCAATCCGTTTCCAGTATCGGAAGGTGTAGAATCTTGATTTTGTGAAAAATCTAAATCAAATCCATCAAAATTTCTTCCCATCCAAAAAGCAAAAATTCCTAAAATTACTAAGTCTATCATTAGAACATCATCTCCAATTTCTTCATCATCTTTTTGACCGAGAAGGTACTTTGTTTTCTAGATTGTGGCCGACGAGCCTTTCTACTCTTTTTGTAAGTTCTACGCCTTGTTTTATACTTCACAAAATCACTTCCTAACCATATCTTTTCATGATTTTAGCCAAGAAATTTTTTGCTCTTGTTGGAGTTTTCAATAATCCTCCACTCGGATAAATCCTTCCTGTATTATCTATAATGCGAAAAGTGCCTTTACCATATCCACTTTGAATAGTAGTTATTGAGAATTTTTTAGTCATATTTTTTCACCTTTTATATACAGTCGAATTTCACAAAATCAATATTTGAACCATTCCTTAACCTCTAAAATTCTAGAACCTGCCTTCCAATCTTTAGAAGTTCTAAATTGTCTTAGAGGATTTTTAGCAGTAACTCTTTTCTGTAATGCTTTCATTTCTTCGGGAGTACCACGCTTAAGAAATCTCCAAGAACCTCTCAATCCTTTTTCCTTATTGACTCGGTTCATTTCTTTCATGTATGCAGTTCTACTAACTGGTTTTCCATCTAAACTATATGTTGCCATTTTAATATCTCCTTTTTGCCCTTCTAGAGCCTGTACTACGCTTTCTGTTAGACCTGTTGTAAGATGCTCTAGCCTTTGCTCTTGCTTGTGCTAGACCTGCTTTAGTCTTAGGATATTTCTTCTTCAAAAGTTTTCCAGTAACCCAACTTCTAACACGATAATGGCGTTTTTGTGAAACTACTTTGTGAGGCATTTACTTTTCCTCCTTTGGTTTGATGAATACAAAATAGACTACTAACAGACCTGCGATTATCATAAAATCTCTTGTTGTGAACATTATTTCACCTTCTTTAATCCTACTAAATCTCGCATTGTGCTATGCGCCCCTCGCCCGACTTGAGCCATTCCATTGAAAATAGAGGAAATAATTCCCGAATTACCATCTTTATCTAAAATTACTCTATCTCCTATTTTTAATTTCACAAAATCACGCTCCTAACATCGGTATAACATCAATTCCTATCGCAGTACCCGCTAACATAGCCAAAGCCTTTCCAATGCTCGTTAGGGTATCTAGACGGGCGAGAATTGCGCTTAACTGATTCTCAACCTCGTTAACACGGTTCTCAAGGTTTTGTATTCTAGAAGATTGTTCTATGTCTAGAGCATCAGTAGCCATTCGGATTACACCCACCTATGATTTGCCATTGTACAATAAAAGTTTCTTCATCGCTTCCAATTTCACTACCTACAAAATAAATCGCTTCACCAAAATCCGAAGGATTTCTTATTACTATTTCTTGTGAAAAACCTAATTCACCACCCCAAATGGCTCTTAAAAAAGTTGCATCACCATTAACAAAATTCAAGTTATAAACAGATAAACTATTACTCGCTAAAGTTCCATTTATACTAGGAACATTAAACATATCATCAAAAGAATAAGCATAAGCATTCTTAGGAGAACGAGTACCAACTTGAAATCTTATTTCATCGCATTGTTTTGGTATGACAATACTGTAAACTGTAAAATTCCCAGTAGCATCTACGGGAGATAAAAACCCGCTATTTCTAACTCGATTTGCTTTGCCTTTAACCATGATTCTCACTTCACAAAATCGCTCTCAACACTCACGCCCTACTCCCTCAAAATGAATCTCATTGAGAGAGGGTATGATAGTTGAGAATCTTAGTTTTCAGTCTGTCTAACAATGGTTTGAGCAGTATTAGAAGGCGCACTTTGAGTCTGTCTTACAACATCCATTTGTGAAGCACCTACACTACTAGTAATAATTGGAGTGTAAGTTCTTGTAGTAACTGCGCTTGAATCAACTTGAAGAATAATATCTCCACCAGTCAAACCGTAAGTAGGTAGGAATAGAGTTCCGTCTAGTTTTGTTTGGTAAGTTTGTTGAGTTTGAGAAACACCTGCGTTAGAGGATGAAATACCGTTCATAATATCGCCATTCAACCAACGCCACATTTCTAATTCTAGTCCATAATCGCCAAGTGAATTAATTCTAATTCCTTGTTGTCCGAGTTCGTCGGCTTCTGTATCATTTTGAACCAAAATTCCACTTACAACACCTGCGACATTTTGAGGGATTCTAACAACTACTTGCTCTAAAGAAGCGGAGTGATTGAAAGAAGTTGCAGGTACAACAGTAGTTTGTTTTTGTGTTGCAGTATTGAACTTCAACCACCATTGAAGAGAACCGCTAGAAGGAGTTGCACCAGTAGCAGTAGCCTTCCATTGAACAATTATCTCATATCTGTTAACGCCTGTTGGAGTGTTTAGACCTAGAGGAATACCGATGTAACCCTCTCTTTCTTGTTTTCCACCTGTAACTTCATAAGCACGACCACCAATATGATTTAGCAACAAATCGTAAGAACTTGCACCTTCACTAGCGTTAGTACCTGCTTTACTTCTATAATCGTGAACTACTTCACCATTTACAACAACTCTTAGAGAATCTATGAGTTGCATGATAGTTGTATTTTCGCAAGGGTCTTCACCGAATGCAATATCATATCTTAGACATAGGTATTCTACTAATCCACCTTGAGCATTGATACCAACGCTATATTGATTTGCAGTTGTAGTAGGCATATTACCAGTAACATTAGTAGATTCAATCATAGCGAATCTTACACCTGCTCCGGCTGAATTTCCGTTCATTCCATTGTAAGCCATTTAATTCACCTCAAGCATTCAAGACACGGCCTTTTACCGCATCTACTATGTCGTTACCAATTCTGTTAGTAATGGAGTAAGAACCTACACCAAATACAACTAGACCTATTGCCATGACCATTCCGCCACCAAAAGATTCAATCGCTCCCATTAAGCAACACCCGCCGTCTTAGAAAACGCCCAATCTACTGTTCCAGTTCCGAGTAGTTGGAAAGTTATAACATTCAAAAATCCTAGACCTAATCCGAGTCTTAAGCCCATTAAAGCACCGCTTGTAAAGGAGTCCATTCCTAGCATCAAATCCGGCCTAGATAATCAAGTAAATTATCTTTTTGGTGGGTAAAAAACACCCTATTTTTCAAGGTAAAAACAGTCAAAATTTTGTCTATCTTAACAAAAAGTAGCAAAATAGGCATACCCCTAAAATAGCCGTTTAAAACGCCTCTACGCCACTTTAGGGGGGTAGTGGTAGGTAAGTACCTAAATTTCATTTGCGTCGAAATGATGTACTGCGCTAATGCACTTTTTACACTTAGATGTATTTTTTACACCTTATCTTAATTCAAGATTTTCACAAATCTAACGAAAAATCATGGTAAAATTAACTTCACAAAATCGGTATTTTTGTTTAGGTTAATTTTGTGAAATCCGCTTCCTTTTTAGATAACTACTCTATGGGATAATTTGATGCGAGTTAGTAATTTTACAGCCGACATGAATTATAGACGAACTTCTAGAGGTATTGAAATTTCTAGAAGCCCAGTCCGAATTAAGTTTCAAAGAAAGTGTGGAACAATAGTAGAATTTGAAAAGAGAGGGGAGGTATGCACTTGCTCAACTTGTCAGTAACTACCGGACTTGGAATAACTTTCTACGGAACAACACCTAGAGAAATATTAGTACAAATGTTAGAAACTGATATTGACCTGCCTAGAACAATCTTAGAATACAAAGAAGGAGTGGCCTATCGTGCGGAGGTATGTGGAATCAAGTTGTTGTTTTGGGATGAAACCTCTTTCCTCTATGCCATGCAAGAAGCCGGATTTATCACTATTACAGTAGGAGGTGAAGATTTTGAAGAGAAGAAATAGAAAACTATCTGTTGAACAAAGGAAAGCCATTTTTACATTGTATCAAGATGCGAATTGGACTATGGCTAATTTAGCCGAACAGTTCAAAGTAAGCATTCCTAGAATCAGCCAAATAGTTAAGGAATTTAACGAAGGTGGCTACGATGAAGAATAATTTACCTATCGTTATGGTAGGAGTTTTGGTCGGTTCATTAGTGGGTTTCATAGGCTCACAAATGATGAAAGAAAAAGAAGATGATTTGATTTGGAGTATTAACGATAGATACGAAAAAGTTCTAGTGCTTGTTGCTATCGTAGCAGTTCTCCTTGTTATCTTGGGGGTTATGATTTATGGTAAGTGAAAGAAGTTCTCCAACTTTTAGAACTAGATTGAGAGCCTTAGTAGACCGTGATGGAATCGAAGGAGTACAGAATTTCTATGGAGTATCTAGAAGAACGGTTAGACGATGGATAGCCGGAGAAACTGCCCCTCAAAGCCCTAGTACGATAAGAAGTGTAACTCGAAGGGGATTACCCCTAACAGGAAGAGTTATTCAGCGTAGAAGCCCTTCTACGGGTAGATTTGAAACTGTTCTAACTGGAAGAGGTGCTAGAGCCTTTGAAACAAGAAGAACTGAAATGTTAGAAGAAAGAAGAGTTGCTATTGCTAACGCCTTAACACCTAGCGAAAGAGAAATGGCCGAATCTATGCAAGATGAACCGGACATAGAACAATTTAGAGGATGGGAAGAAAGATTAGATAATTTACAAGAAGCAACTCAACTAGGAAGGTTAGATTATTTCTATGATTATTACGATTATTACGATAATTGGGCTGATTGGAGAAATGACTATGATGTGATAATGGGAAGGTGATTTTGTGAAATCCACCTCTCCAGTTGTAGCAAGACTTACACAAAATCCAGTTGATTCTTTGAATTTACCTTTGAGAGAATTACCAATTTTGAATAAACAAAAGCGACCTCCAACTGGTAGAAATTCTTCTTTGTTACCTCATAAGATGTGTGGGGCTGATACTGAAACAATAGACGGTAACATTTGGTTGTTCTCTACTGAATTTGGAGTATGGGAGATAAACAGTTTAGGAGATTTAATCGCAGTTCTTTACAACAAGAAACACGCTAAATCATGGTCTAGCGGTAAGAAAGCCAACAAGAAGTTGAAACGAAAAGCAACTAGGGGAGTAACTACAAAACAATTTTTCTTTTGGAATTTGAAATATGATGCTCAGTCAATTATGCACTTTTTAGAGCCTAGTCAAATTGATACTTTGTTGGTTGGAGATAAAGTTACAGTTTATTGTACTCCAACAAACTACGAAGAGGAAATAGAAATTACTCTAAAATATCTAGAAGGAAAATATCTAGAAATTAAACCTAAATGGATGATGGGAGAGTTCAAAGTAGGGGCTTGTTATTGGTGGGATATTTCACAATTCTACTTCAAAGCAAGGCTCAATAATGCGGCTAAGAAGTTTCTTGGAGAAACTAAAGTAGAGAAATGTTTTGACGGTTCTATTCTAGATGTAACAAAATTAAACGATGCTCAATATAGAGATATGTACCGAGAGGACATAGAAAAATATGCCATACAGGATGCAGTTCTAGCAGGTAAATTAGCACGATTGAAAAGAGATGATTATGTTAGTCAAGAGATTAGATTCATTCAACCTTATTCTCTTGCTAATGTTGCTCAAAGAGAATTACTTTCAACTTGTGAAATACCTACAATTAATCACTACATAAGCAAGCCTCAACTAAGGAGAATATTACAAATTGCTAGAAGTTCATATTTTGGCGGTTGGTTTGAGTGTAGTGGAAATGGTCGCTACAATAACTGTATGGGCGTAGATTTGGCTAGTGCCTATCCCTATGTCATGTATCATCTACCAAACACCGATAAAGGAAATTGGGTACAAAGTGATTCTAAAGAAAGTTTGTTGGTTTGGTTGGAAAAAAGAAAAGCGTTTGAAATTGGATTTTGTGAAGTTTACATCGAATTTCCCGAAGGTAGAACTTTCTATCCTTTAGTTCAAAAATCTAAAACTGGAACTTTAGTAACGCCTAGAATTGTAAAAGGTTGGTATTCGGCTGATGAAATCAGCGAGGCTTTGAAATGGAATCCAAAGAAATTTATTGTTGGTGAGTGGTATAGATTTGTTGAAGATGATTCAAACTCTAGACCGTTCAAAAAATTCATTGACAAATTTTACGAATTGAAAATGAGTAGCGAAAGTGGAAGTGTTTCTTACAATGTAGCAAAAGTTCAACTAAATTCAATCTATGGAAAAACGGTACAATGTATTGACAATAAGATAGGTAAAATGTGGAATCCTATTTATGGCTCTACAATTACAGGAGCAACAAGAGCAAGATTAGCGGAGTTGATTAGACTTAACGATTACAACGCTCTAAGCGTGGCTACTGACGGAGTAATCTTCCCAAAGGATAAATTACACACGATACCATCAAGACCGCTAGAAGCCCCTCATAACTTAGGAAATTGGGAACATGATGGAGAGGGTGATTTGATTGTGATTATGTCGGGAGTTTATTCAATGGAAACAGAAAATTACACAAAAACGACTTTTAGAGGAAGTGCTTCTTACTTTTTGAGAGGTTTTGATGTCGGAGGAATTTTTCGATTTTGTGAAGAACACTCGGAGAATCGAAGTATTTCTACGATAGTTAAGAAACCATATTCAGCAAAAGAAGCAAGAATAAAAAATGATTATTCGCTCATCAATGTATTCGATGATAGAAAATATTCTATGTCGGCTCTAGGAGATTCTACAAAGAGATTATGGGGTAGAGAAAAGGCTCAAACATTTGGAGATTTGTTGACTCGATGGTGGCCTAGTCAACCACACCGACAGGTTGAAGATATGTTGTCAACTAGCGGAGTTGATGACATGGGAACAAGACCCTAAATTTTGGCTTGCACTTGACGATTTAACAGAAATGGCTTGGACTCCATTATTCGATTTGCTAAATGTATTGCATGAGCATAGCGAGTCTTTACCACTACAAGCCCAAGCGTTTATCTTTGGTGGGCTTGGTAAATTTGTAGGTACATACACGCAAATGCGACAAGAATTAAACAATCATGAAAATTCATTTTTCCACGCTATGAACGCAGTTGCTAACGATAGAAGAATGATGAAATTACAAGAACTAACGGCGCAACAAATGGTTGATGCTAAAGTTGAAAAATTCAAGGGGGCTAATGAATGAGTAAAGTTGAACCTCATCCAACTGACAAAGGAAAATATCAATCAACATTTGATGATTACGGACATGGTAAAGGAAATGGAAAATCAAGAAATGCGATTTACAAACACGCCAAGAAAATATCTTCACAAAATCAAAAACCCGATTTTGTGAAAAATTCCGACGAAAAACAGGCTCGCAGTACCACGAAAAATTTTAGTGAAGATTTTGACAAAAAAGACGAAAAAACGACAGGCTCTCAGTCCATCGAATTTGAAACTTCACAAAATCAACCCGACTGGTCTAATGTTTCATGGGCTGACGATGATTTGGGAGAAATAAAACCTAAATCAATTCCCGAACCAATTCAACAAATGGCTCAAGGTAGAATTAATGAAGTAACCATGCAAGCACAAGGACAAATGATTAGATTCGGATTTACTGCGCTAGATAGAATGATTACCCATTGGGGAAGGGGAGTAATGAATAATCCCGAATATACACTAGAACGACACCCAAGCGATTTAGACGCTCTAGAAGCCTCTACAATGCAGTTAATGGCTCATTATGGCATACAAGTACCAGTTAGTCCTTTGATGGTTTGGGGAGCAACAATAGGTAGCGCATACGCTCCACCAATTATGCACATTAGAAAAAATGCTGACCCTAATAGAAAGAAAAGAGGATTAGGTTTCTTATCTAGATTGAATCCTTTCAAGAGGAAAAAGAAGAAAGAAAGTCAAGCACCAAATCAAGAGGTAGTTCAAAATGAGTCTAACTCTTGAAAGATTATATCATCCCGATGGAAAACACTTGGGAGCATTAGTAGCGGGTCTTAGTGGTAGTGGAAAAACTACTGCCGTTATTTCTACATTACAACAGGCTATGAAGAATAAAAAGTTTGGAGAATATCATCGTTTTATTGTGATAGACCCTAAAACTCAAGTGGGAGATTATACAATGTTAGGAGAGCCTATCTACGACTTAGAAAAGGCTACAAAATCAATTAGAAAAGAACGAATGACTGTATATTTTCCTAATTTAGATATGTTACAGGAAGAAGTTTCTTACTTGGTAGACTATGTGTTCGCAATTGCTGATAGCGAGCCTAAATCATCTTTCACTTTCATTCTAGATGAAGCCTCAATCTTGATTACTCCAACCAAGATACCTCCGGCATTGAAGAGATTGTCTGTTCAAGGTAGAGCAAAGAAAATTAAACCTATTTTCATATCTCAAAGACCGATTGTGAATAGGTGGACTGACGCTAACCTATCAACTCTACTTTTGTTCAATACTCTTCCAGTAGATTACGATACACTTTCAAAAAGATGGGGTGTAGATTTTCACAAAATCGGAGAACAAGTAAGAGAAGTTGATTACGCATATATGTGGTTCGACATGGAAAAAGGAACTTCAAAACTGATGCAACCAGTCGAGTTACCTAAACCGCCTCGCAAAAAGAAAAAGAGTGCAATATCACGAAAAATAAGCGATTTTTTCCGCTTACCTTAAGTACCTAATAGATGTGCGAAGGTTTGATGGCAACCACTTACGGAGTAGAAATCGAGTCCTTCGGACTTACCGAGCAAGAATTGAGAACAACCCTAACAGGAATCAAAGGTCAAGACCGAGATTCTCAAATTATGTATGATGGACACCACTCATACCACTACTATACAAGATATGTAAGAGCAACTAGAGAACACGCTAACGGCCACCAAGATACATGGATTAGCGAATCGGACTCTTCAATCACTAACAACAGTGGAAGAGGTATGGGTCATGAAGTAATTTCTCCTATCATGGTAGGACAACAAGGACTAGCAACAGTAAGAAGAGTCATGAAGGCTCTACACCGAGCAGGTGCAAGAACTAACGGTTCTTGTGGAACTCATCTAACTGTTGGTATCAAGAACTCTTCTGCTAGAGTTAGAAGAATGGGTGCAGGTAACTTGGCTCAAAGAATTGGTCGTCTAGTAGATGCTTACGATTATTTTTACGAAGGTGCATTTTGCCGATTGGTTTCACCATCTCGTAGAAATGGCGCACCGGAAATTAGAGCATTGATGAGAGCAGGTATTATTTCTAACGATTATGGCGGGCAAAGAATCCGCTATGACTCCTATGTGCCTAACACCTATGGAACAGGTACAAAATCTCACTACCAAAGAATGCTAGGAAACGGAGTAGGTAGAGGTTGTGTAAATCTAGGAGGTTTCGCTACTCATGGTGTAATCGAATTTAGACAACACAACGGTACTCTAAACGGTCATGATATTAGCAACTGGGCGGGGCTTATTCAAAAATTAGTTTCTTGGGCTATCAATGACGAACACATCAACAACGGATGCGATATTCGCTCCTTCCCTCCAACTCTAAACGGACTAATGGCTATGCTAAATATTGGTAGCGACTTGAGAACTGCTCTACTTGCTAGAGAGGCTAAAGTAGGTACAAGAGGACACCAAATGAACAATATGACCAACTGGGCTATACACAACGCATTCATGGAAGGTAACATAACCGCAGGTATGAACGACACAGTAGTTCATCAAGCAACAATCAACGGAGGTGATTTTTGAATGTGCGGAATTGGTGGAATTTTTACAGGAACAGGCGCAGTAGACCTTCACAAAATCGAAGTTCTTTGGGATGCAATTAGCGATAGAGGAACTCATGCTAGTGGGTTTTCTTTTAGATGGAAAGATGCTGACGCTGATATAGTTTGGAAAAGACCAATTTCATCTTCTAAGGCCGTTTCTCAAGGAGTTTTTTCTTCTAAGGTAGGTGGAAACCTTTCTTACGCTTTGTTGCACACTAGGCATACTACACAAGGCTCTACGGCTAACAACGGTAACAATCATCCAGTAGTTTCACATGATATGATAGTTACACATAATGGTGTAATCATAAACGACGATTTGATTTTTAGACAACTAAATTCAACTAGGTTACATGAAGTTGATACAGAATGTATAAACGCATCACTACGCATTGAATCTCCTAATTGGTTGATTGGAAATGTTAGAGGTTCTATGTCTATTGCATGGGTTGATATTACACAAAATCAACATGAAGTGAACTTGCTTACTAACGGGCGTAACCCACTTGTAATAGGTAGAACTGTTGAAGGTCATGTTGTATGGGCTTCTAATCTGTATCATCTAGAAGATTCTTTTGAATTAGATTCACATTTCAATGCTCAACCTAACAAAGTCTACACAATAACAGAAGGAACGGAAGAACCAGTAATCACTTCTAGATTTGTAAGTAATCAAAGACCTCAAGCAACTGTACTTTCTAGAAACTCTCATGTTGCTTCTTGGGGTTCTTGGAATCCTACACCTAGCAACACTCACAAGAAGGCTACAAAGGGTACTAAGAAGGCTAAGAAAAGCAATTCAAAACAAACTACCTTGATTGAAGCAGGTTATGTGTATGATTATGATTTACATTGTTGGAGGAAAGCAAAATCACAAGATTATGAAAACGCATACGAATTGTGATTTTGTGAAAATAGAAAATTCATATGAAAAATTAAGAACGATTTTGTGAAATGAA
>CERN01029122.1_pt1 | contig 14467 bp, 13 predicted proteins | sample 530761 | NCBI WGS metagenome assembly CERN01 (sample SAMEA2620947, study PRJEB7988) | marine metagenome | isolation source: saline water (ENVO:00002010), including | reverse complement strand
TCAGAGATCGAACTGTCTTCGATTTTTGACTGGTATCGGTCCGATTTTGGCAAAAGCGATGCGGCATTTTCCGATCATCTGGCGCGTTATGCCGGATTGGAGCTTGCAACATGGCTGAGCGTTCACGGCGAGGACCTGCCCATCAGCTTCTATCATTATGACTGGTCATTGAACGATAGCCATCCCTGAGGTCGCGTTGTTTACGCCGCTGTCATGCGCCAGTTATGGTGGGGCGCGCGGCTGCTTCGGGCGCGAACAGGGGGTGATGGCAGGCGATTTTGCAAAACCTGATCAATCGTGTGACGGACGTCACTGGCCGAGACGCCATCATAGCGCATTAATGTCTGGACGATCGGATCGGCCAGCATTTCGTCGATGGTCAGTTCCTGATCCACATATTTCATTGCTCGCATCCCATTCATATTGTTGCGCCCAAGATAAAGCGATTGAAAATCATTCGCAACAATTAAGTTGTATCCATTGTCTTTTTTCATCTTTTCGCTGTAGCCGCGTTGTGCTGCGTCAAAGTCAGACGGGCGATTTGACGCTAGATAAGGTGTTTCTTGTGCTGGGGCGCTGCTGATAACGGACCACATCCTGCGGTGGCTGATTTTCAGCTATTTTCTTGATTCTCGTGTTTTCTGGCTCTAACGCTGTCATCTGGCTTTCGAAATCCGATAAAGCCCAATAACTGTGGCAAGAATAGGCTGGGAAGATGACACGTCCGGGAATTCGTGAATTTGCGTTGCTGTTTTTACTGGCGCTGATGTGGGGCAGTTCATTCACCTTCATCAAGATTGGTGTGCATGCCTATTCGCCGCTGGTGGTCGCAGCCGGGCGATTGGCTGTCGCCGCACTGGTGCTATGGGCCTTTGCCTTTATTCGCAAAAGTGACCTTCCCAAGGGACGGCGCGCGTGGTGGTCGACCTTCTTTGTTGCGTTGTTGGGGAATTCTGTGCCCTTTTTCCTGATCAGCTATGGCGAAACGGAAATCGATGCCGGGCTAGCGGCAATTCTGATGTCTGTCGTGCCGCTGACAACGGTGGCGCTGGCGCATTTTGTTACGAATGATGAAAAACTTTCGACGGGGAAGGCGCTTGGTGTGGTGCTTGGCACCATTGGCGTGATTGTTCTGGTGGGGCCGGAAACCCTGACCGGGCTTGGCGGGCAGCTTGTTTTTCAGTTGGCAGTTTTGATCGCGGCCGTGTGCTACGCGATTTCATCACTGGTGGCGCGCAATCTGCGTGATCAGCCGCGTGTTGGATCAGCCGCGGTGATCCTGACTTTTGCCGCGCTGATGCTTGCACCCTTTGCACTGTTTGTTGATCGGCCCTGGAATATGGGGTGGGACGTCGAAGGGGCGCTTTCGATATTGTATCTGGGGATTTTTCCGACTGGCATTGCCATGTTCCTGATCCTGTATCTGATTGCGCGCGCCGGAGCGAGCTTTGTGGTGTTTAACAATTACCTTGTGCCAGCAGTCGGTGTGATGATCGGTTTTCTTGTTCTGCACGAAGTTCCCAAACCGACCAGCGTGATTGCGCTTGGCGTTATTTTGGCCGGGATTGCCGTTTCCCAGCTGCGTTTCGGACGAAAGCCTGTCAGGGCTGGTGATGTTGCCGAAATGGAATGTGACCCGGTAACACCGATCATGACCGCACCCGGGACCAAAAAATAGCTCTTCGTGGTGGGCATTTTTGCGTAAATTACGATTATTTCCGCCGTTTGTGCCGAATGCCGGGACAGGCAGATTTGTCAATATTGTTTGTGCCGGACAAACCTGATACTTTCCGGCTCACTGGTCAGGCATATGTCCATATGTCACGCCGATTGAAGCATTTCTGATCAAGCGTTTAAGAGGTCACGGCTTTTGTCCACCAAAGAGACCAATCCAGATAGCCGCGATATTATCCCGGTATCCATCGAACAAGAAATGCGCCGCAGCTACCTCGATTACGCGATGAGCGTGATCGTCAGCCGTGCGCTGCCCGACGTCCGCGACGGTTTGAAGCCCGTGCATCGACGCATCCTTTATGCAATGCATGAAAACGGCTTTGAATGGAACAAACCATTCCGTAAATCGGCCCGCGTGGTCGGGGATGTTATGGGTAAATACCACCCGCATGGCGACAGCGCGATTTACGACGCGATGGTTCGTATGGCGCAGGGATTCTCCATGCGCCTGCCACTGATTGACGGGCAGGGCAACTTCGGCTCGATGGACGGCGACAAGGCCGCCGCCATGCGTTACACCGAAGCCCGCATGGCTAAGTCAGCCCATTATCTGCTCGATGATATCGATAAGGAAACCATCGATTTCCGGGATAACTACGACGAAACCACCAAGGAGCCATCGGTTCTGCCAGCACGTTTTCCGAACATGCTGGTCAATGGTGCAGGTGGTATTGCTGTTGGTATGGCCACCAATATTCCGCCGCATAACCTTGGCGAAGTTATCGATGGCTGCATGGCCTATGTCGATAATCCGGCCATTACCGTCGAAGGCCTGATGGAATTCGTGCATGGTCCGGATTTTCCGACCGGTGCATTGATTCTGGGCCGTTCGGGCATTCATTCGGCCTTTAAAACCGGTCGCGGTTCTGTCGTCATGCGCGCACGTACCCATGTCGAGGAAATCCGTGCCAACCGTGAAGCCATCATTGTTACCGAAGTTCCCTTCCAGGTGAACAAGGCAACCCTGATGGAAAAGATCGCCGAACTGGTCCGTGACAAGAAGATCGAAGGTATTTCTGATCTGCGTGACGAGTCCGACCGTTCGGGCGTTCGCATGGTGATCGAAATCAAACGTGATGCGGTTGCCGATGTCGTTCTGAACCAGTTGTTCCGCTTTACCGCGCTTCAGACTTCGTTTGGCGTCAATATGCTGGCGCTTAATCGTGGCAAGCCGGAATTGATGAACCTGAAAGAAATCATTCAGGCCTTTGTCGAATTCCGCGAAGAAGTCATTACGCGCCGGACCATTCACCTGCTGAAAAAGGCACGTGAGCGCGCCCATCTGGTAGTCGGCCTTGGCATTGCGGTGGCCAATATCGACGAAGTCATCCGCTTGATCCGTGCTGCGGCAGACCCGCAGATTGCACGTGAACAACTGATGGAACGTAGCTGGCCGGCGGGCGATATTGTTCCGTTGATCGAGCTGATCGCCGACCCGAACCAGGTTGGTTCGGACGATGGCAATTATCGCCTGTCCGAAGCGCAGGCGCGCGCAATCCTTGAACTGCGTCTGCATCGCCTGACCGGTCTGGAACGCGATAAAATCGCGTCCGAATTGACCGAATTGGGCGAGAAGATCAAAGATTTCCTTGATATCCTTGGTTCACGCGAACGCAAGATGATCATCCTGAAGGATGAGCTGACGGAAATGCGGAACGAGTTCGCCAATGAACGTCGCAGTGAAATCCTTGAAGCCGAATTCGAACATGACATCGAAGACCTGATTGCCCGTGAAGATATGGTCGTGACCGTATCGCACACCGGGTATATCCAGCGTGTTCCGCTGTCGACCTATCGCGCACAGCGTCGTGGCGGCAAAGGCCGTTCGGGCATGGCAACGCGCGAAGAGGATTTCGTATCCAAACTGTTCGTCGCCAACACCCACACCCCGGTTCTGTTCTTCAGTTCCGAGGGGATGGTCTACAAGATGAAAGTCTGGCGCCTGCCGCTGGGCACGCCGCAATCGCGTGGCAAGGCGCTTGTGAACCTGCTGCCGCTCTCAGAAGGCGAATATATCACAACGGTTCTGCCGCTTCCCGACGAGGAAGAATGGCCGAACCTGCACGTGATGTTTGCGACTTCGACGGGTAACGTCCGCCGTAACAGCCTTGCCGATTTCGTGAATGTGAAATCAAACGGCAAGATCGCCATGAAGCTTGAAGAAGATCGTGGTGACAAGCTGATTGCGGTTCAGACCTGCTCGGACGATGACGATATTCTGCTGACGACCCGTCTGGGTAAATGCATTCGTTTCCGTGTTGCAGATGTTCGTGTCTTTACTGGCCGTAACTCGGTCGGTGTACGCGGTATTCGTCTGGCTGACGAGGATGCGGTCATTGCGATGTCCGTCCTGTTTGGCAATCATGCCTCTATGGAAGAACGTGACGAGTATCTGTCGATCGCAAGCAAGCTGCGTCGCGAGGAAATCTCGGCCGATGATAGTCTGCCGTTGGAAATCCTTTCTCAGGAACGTTACGACGAACTGTTGGCAGGCGATCAGCTGATCCTTTCGGTTACAGAAAATGGTTATGGCAAACGTACGTCTGCCTATGAATACCGCGTAACCGGTCGTGGCGGGCAGGGCTTTGCCAATATCGAGATGTCGGAACGCAATGGCAATGTCGCGGCATCCTTCGTGATTGAGGAAGGCGACGAACTGATGATGGTCACCAATGGTGGCAAGGTCATTCGTATGCCGACACACGATATCCGCATTGCCGGGCGTAAGACACAGGGTGTTACCCTGTTCCGTACGGCCGAAGACGAACAGGTTGTTGCTGTCGAACGTCTGTCCAATCTGGGTGACAATGGTGAAGAAGAGCTTGAAGGCGACGAAGGTGTAGAAGGCACCGAAATCACATCAGGCGAAGATGCACCGACCGTTGCCGAGGATAGCAGCGAGGCAGTGGAAACCGGTTCAGACGACACCGACGAATAAAACGGAAGATCAATGAACGAACAGTCTTCAAACGCCTCGCGTATCGGGATTTATCCGGGCACTTTTGATCCGGTAACCCAGGGGCATATGGACATTATTCGTCGCGCGACCCGCATCGTCGACAAGCTTATTGTCGGCGTTGCGGTCAATGCGGGAAAGGGCCCGATGTTTGGGGTCGAAGAACGTTGCGCTCTGGTCGAAGAGGCTCTTAAGGCTGCGGGCGGCGAAGTTGCTGCCCGCACCATAGTAAAGCCGTTCGGGTCACTTCTGATGCAGTTTGCCCAGGAAAACGGGTCGAGCATCATTATTCGTGGTCTGAGGGCTGTGTCTGACTTTGAATATGAATTCCAGATGGCCGGAATGAATGCCCGTCTTGCCCCAAAGGTAGAGACGGTCTTTCTGATGGCATCCGACAAACAGCAATTCGTGTCTTCGCGCTTTGTGAAGGAAATCGCCCGTCTGGGCGGTAATGTTACCGAATTTGTGCCGGCAAACGTGCTGAAGCGACTGCACGAAAAGCTGGCCGAAGAAAAGGAATAGCGCACCCATGCGTCTTATTCGTCTCGCATCTCTTTTTGTACTCGTATTAGGAATAGTGACCATGTCGAACGGTGGTATCGGCGGCGGTGCTCAGGCCCAGTCGGCCGATGCATCGCAGGATCTGGAAAACACCCTGTATCTGGATCTTGAAGCAGGTCGCGTTGTGATCAAGCTGCGTCCGGATCTGGCGCCCAAGCATGTCGAGCGTATCAAGGAACTGACTCGTGAAGGTTTCTATGATGGTCTGACTTTCCATCGTGTGATCGAAGGCTTCATGGCGCAGGGCGGTGACCCCAAAGGGGACGGTACCGGTGGTTCGGGCCAGAAACTTCCGGCGGAGTTTTCGAACGAGAATCATGTGCGCGGTACGGTTTCGATGGCACGTTCGTCCAACCCGAACAGCGCTGATTCGCAGTTCTTCATCGTCTTTGCCGATGCGCCGCATCTTGATGGACAATATACCATATGGGGGCAGGTCGTATCGGGTATGGAATATGTCGATGGCCTGAAAAAGGGGGCACCTTGGGCCAATGGCCGGGTTGCAGACCCGGACCATATTGTAAAAATGCAGGTCGCGGCTGACGCGCAATAAGCGCTTTGACGCCTATAATGCAACCGAAAGCCGTCCTTGATCAGGGCGGCTTTCGCGTTTTGGGGGCTGAAAGTGCAAAAACCGGGAAAATATGGAAAACAGGTGTTGACCGCAGCCGCCAGTCCCATTAAAACGCGCTTCACCAACGTTGAGGGCCCGTAGCTCAGTTGGTAGAGCAACTGACTTTTAATCAGTTGGCCACAGGTTCGAATCCTGTCGGGCTCACCAATAAGCCCCTGAAACCCAATCGGTTTCGGGGGCTTTTTCTTTTTCATGATTTTATTGCGATCACTGTCATACTGCTTTCCAGCCGATGCGAATGTCAATTTGGGGCGGATTTGAAACGGGCCTGTTTTTGATATTTTTTACCATTTGAATGGCTGTCATGCAGTTTGATCGAAAAAGGGGGGTTGACCCTTTGCGATCAGCACATTAAAAGGCCGCTCACCAACGTTGAGGGCCCGTAGCTCAGTTGGTAGAGCAACTGACTTTTAATCAGTTGGCCACAGGTTCGAATCCTGTCGGGCTCACCATTTCAAAACCCCCGGAACCCAGATGTTCCGGGGGTTTTGCTTTTCCGTGGTCTTTTCTGTTTTCAAAAACCGATTCCATCCGGTTTGAGCGCCTGCGACGGGCGCTGTTTTACGTGCGATGCAATGCGGCCATGCACGAAAAATGCTCGTCTTTTCGCTGTTGCGATTGCATCGCAATGTGATTTCTTGTAAGTAATGCAAATCAGTTTCAAATGCACCGGAGCAGGACGTCCGGTGCTGATCGAATTTTGGATCGGAAGAGTTACATGCCTGAACCCGTAAATCCGATGTCCGCATCGCCAGATGCGCAGACTCCGCTTGGCCTTGACGGTGTAACCACGGATGCCGCCAACGGTGCGATCACGCAAACAGAAGGTGGGGCGGTAACCCTTGATCCGCAAACCGGCTTGCCGATGGCGGATGACGCAGCTGCCATCACCGAAAGCACAATCGTTCCGGATGCCATCAGTGGCTTGCCGGTTTTTGATCTTGTGGATCGTGCCGGTGTTGTCGGTTGGGTTCTGGCCGCGCTCGCATTGGTTGGGATGCTGATATTCTTCTACAAGCTGGTCGGCTTTATCCGGCGTGGAATTTTCGCGGATGGTTTTGCCAAGGATGTCGAACGTCATCTTTCCAATGGTGATGATAAGCAGGTCGCGCAGATTCTGTCGCGCCGCCGTCATCCGGCTGCTCGCATCGGTCTGTTTGGCATGACCTTGTCCGTTGCCAACCCGGAAAACCGTGAAGCGGCGTCCGATATCATTGCTTCCCATGCACGCAAGGAAATCGATGGCCTGAACAGCGGTTTGCGGATTATGTCGGCAATTGCGGTCTTGAGCCCACTTTTGGGGTTGCTTGGAACCGTTATGGGCATGATTGAAGCTTTCCAGAAGATGGAAGGTGCCGGAAGCCGTATTGATCCTTCTGTCCTTTCGGGCGGTATCTGGCTAGCACTTCTGACGACGGCAATCGGCCTTGTCGTCGCGATCCCGGCAACCGCGTTCCATATGTGGATGCAGGGCGTTATCGCGCGTGCTGCGGCCGTGATGGAAGATGTCTGCACCATGGTGATCAATCGTGGTGAGTTGGCTCGGAAGGGTGCGCTTCGCGCGTCAAACATCGCTGAACTGCGCCAGGCTGCGGAATAAGCCCGAACAAGGTCGGAATACGCCTTATGCAATTGCGTGATCGAAGTCGTGGTGCTTCGCCGATGATCGGCCTGACGCCGCTGATTGATGTTGTCTTCATCCTGCTGATCTTTTTCATGCTGGCTTCCAGTTTTCTTGACTGGAAGGGGTTTGAAATGTCGGTGACTGTTACGGACGGTCAGGCACGGGCCAGCAGCGATATTCGCCCGGTAACGGTCAATGTCGATGCCAATGGTGGTTTGTCGCTGAATGGTGAAGCCGTCGCTGTTTCCAATCTTGCCGTGACTATTTTGCGTAACCATGCCGGTGCCAGTGTTCATCTGCGGCCCGTCAATGGTGCCGATTTGCAGCATCTTATTGTTGTGATGGATGCGCTGGGACGTGGCGGTGTGACTGATGTGGATCTGATCGAATGAAGCGTCGCATCCAGATCACCGATGACAGCCCGGCTCAGGAACCGATGTTGCCATTGATCAACATCGTCTTTCTTCTGCTGATTTTCTTCATGATAGCCGGAAGTCTGCAAAAGCTGGGGCCATTTGACGTGGATCCGCCCGCAAGCAGCACGGCCGAAGGCCAGCCAGAAGACACGATTGTCCTTTGGTTTGGCAAAAATGCCGAAATCGGGATTGAAGACCGGCAGGGAGACCTTGCGAATCTTGCGGGGTTGCTACCGGCTGATTATGCCGGTCGTCCAGTCGAAATTCGTGCTGACCGCACCACAGAAGGTGCCAGCGTTGTTGCCCTTTTGAAACGGTTGCAGGAACTGGGCGTCGAAAAGGTGCAACTGATGACCGCGATGCAAGCAGATCAGGACCAAGACGGATAGAATATGTCGAAACGCATTGATTTCCTGATTGCGACCGGGCTGACCGGTATTGTTCTTGTCGGTGGGATCGTTCTTGCCATGCCTGAACCGCAACCTGCCGGTTGGGGCGGGGCAGGGGCCGTTCAAAGTATCAGCATCTCGCTGGGCAGCGGTCAGGCGACCCAGGGCGAGGCCGAAACACCCGAAGAAAGTGCTGATTCTGAAGACAGTAAGCAGGGTGAAAAACCCGTCGAGGAAGTCGAACCCCAACCAGAACCGGTCCCCGAGCCGGTTGTTGAGCCGGAACCCGAACCCGATCCTGAACCGGCTGTTGAAACCGTGCCTGAACCCGATCCCGAACCGATCGTTGAGCCGGAACCTGTTCCTGAGCCGGTGGTTGAGGAAGCGGTTGAACCGGAACCAGAGCCGGAACCGGAAATCAGTCCGCTTTTGGCCGATGTCATGCCGGTCCGCAGAAAGCCGGAGCCCCCCAAAGCAACACCGGAACCGGCAAAGGCCCCCAAACCTGTTGAAAAGTCTGAAGCCGAACCGGTCGTGCAACCATCCGGCGGCCCCGTCGATTCAGTAAAATCAGAAGGCACGGTCGGCGAAGCAACCCAAAGCCAGGCCGCAAGTTCCGCATCGGGAAGTGGCGGAGGTGCGGCAATGAGCAGTGCGGCCTTTACCGACTATCAAGCAGCTGTGGTTCAGATGTTGATGCGTTATCGCGAATATCCGGATCGTGCCAAACGCCGCGGTATAGAGGGGCAGAACATGGTCCGGCTGGTCATCCAGCGTGACGGTACTGTTTCCTTCTTTGAAATGACCAGCCCGAGTGGTTCGTCTATTCTTGATCGTGCGACCCAGGATATGATCGAGCGGGTTAAACGTTTCCCGCCATTCCCCGAAGATATGGCGCGCACAGAGATGAACCTGACGATCCCTGTGATCTACGACTTGCGCTAGACAAAGAGGCCAGCTCCGAAAGGCTGGCTTCTTTGTTTTACGGGGCGGGCAGGTTTAATCCGAACTGTCTTCCCAGACATATTCGATCTGCTCGCGCCATGCGAATTTATCGAGATGCGAGACAATAACTCCCTTCATGGCTTCAATCCCCTCGGCTTTCTCAGACTGTCCCTGAAAGCGCAGGGTAACGTCATCGGCCAGAATGATGCATGGGCCCATCGGAAAGCTCACAAGGGCCTCATGGGGCGTGAAATCGACTTCTACCTTGTGGGCAAAGTGCTTGCAGAGTTGTTGCAGGTATTTACTGGCCTGCCCGGTCTGAACCGATCCTGTGGTTTTGAACATTGATTTATCGATCTCTGATGGTTTCTTGGGGGATGTTCGGGCCAGTCATGGCCGATCAAGGTCGATCCAGTAAACACCATTCAGTGCTACCGGCTGGAACCGGTCAAAGAATTCGGCAAGGGTTGCGTCTGGATCAAGATCGGCAAAATGATCGGGATGGAACCATTTCGCCATGGCCTGTAACAGCGTCACATTCATGGGCGTGTTATAGAAGTGGTGCCACGCGGAATAGACTTTGCCGTTTTTAATGGCGTCGAGCTCGGGCAAGCCGGTGCGTTCCATGCTTTTGGCCAAAGACGCGCGTGATGATTCGGCATCGGCGTAGGTTCCAAGTATGATGCGGCCGACATTCTGTTCGGCCGTCATTGTTGCCCCGCCAATTGCGGTTGCGACATAAATATCGGGCTGATCGACGAGCAGTTGTTCAACTGAAATCTGGCTGATGACGCCCGGAATCCGGTCGGCAAGGATATTTTCGCCACCGGCAAGCTCCACAAACCTTCCGATCATTTGGTTGCCCATCGCCTCGCAGCAGGTGCCATGCAGACCAACCCGGCTTTCGAGGAAGACTTTGGGTTTATGCGTTAAACCCTCCAGACCTGTTCTGACCTTCGTCAGATTGTCTTCATAGAATTTGACGAAAGCCTCTGCCTGATCTTCCTTGCCCATCAATTTGCCAAGGATACGAATGCTTTTTGGGGTGTTTCCAAATGGGTCACTGCGAAAATCGATCATGACAACCGGAATGTGAGCTGCGCCAAATTGCCTCAGGACTTCATGGCTGTCTGATCCCGGACCATGACCGCCATCAATGCCGAAAATTGCGACATCGGGTTCAACTGTAATCGCCTTTTCGACGCTGAATGTTGCCTCGCCACTGCGGCCGACCAGCGGGATGTCGTCAATCTCGGGGAATTTTGCCTGGTATTGTGCGAAGGTTGCCGGATCAAGTTTCTTGAATTCCCCCATCATACCGGCTACCCAGCGGACCGGATTTTCAGGATCAAGGATGCCAAGACTTGGCAAAAAACGCCCTTCGCCAAGGATCATATGCTTGACCGGTACTTCGACCGTGACTTCGCGACCGGAAACATCGGTCAGGGTAATGGTTTCGCCAGCATGAGCCTGACAGGTGATCATTGAAGCGACGGCGGCCAGCGTTAAAACGCGTTTGAATGTCATTGCGAAAGTCCTGTTGAAATAGGCAAGAATTGCAGGAAAGTCAGAAACGCCGAAATGGGTGGCACGGCATGCCACCCATCGCGGATAGAGGATCTGTTGGAAGATGGTCTGATCAGAACGTCACCTTTGCTGAAACAAGGAAGGTGCGACCCGGCTCGTGATAGGGTTCAATTGCACTGCTGTCGTAGCCCGGCGTGGTCCGGGCGACATAGTCACGATCAAAAATATTCAGCGCATCGACGCGTAGGGTTACCGCATTCGACAATGTCTCTGGCGTCCATTCACCATACAGGTTGGCAACAAAGTAAGTGTCGAGCTTGGCATTGCCGTTCTTTTCGGGATCGTCGTCCGACAGGGCCAGTTCAGATGTCGAGCCGACCTGAATGCCAAGGTCATCAAACCGGTGGGCGACTTCAAAGTTTGCAATGTCACCGACGATGACGCCTTGATAGGACGCATCGTTGCTCAGCGGGACTTTGCCATTTCTTTCTACATCGGTATGGGTATAGGCAGCGCGGACAAAGCCGGGGCCGTATGTCCAGGTGACGGACAGATTGACACCACGTGTTGCAAGATCGCTGGTCGTATTTCGTGTTGTATATTCAAGCGAATGGGAACCGTTGATCTTGTTGTAGAACAGGTTTCCATCGAAATCCCATTGCGCCAACTGATAGCGTGCGCCTGCCTTGTAGTTATGCGACCGGGACGGTTTGAAACCGTCATAGGTCCAGATGCCGGTGTAGTTGTAAATCGCAGACTCACCCAGCGGCAGTCCACCAAAGCTTGTACCTAATCCGCCATAGATCATCAGGTCATCGGTCAGGTCATATTCGGTATTGGCGTTACCGCTAAGTCCGAATTCGCTGAAATCGGTTCCGTCAATGCCTTCGAACCATTGTTGATCGCCCCGCCCGCCGAACGAGACGCGCCAGCGATCGGTCAGCGAAAGGCGTGCCTGTGAAAAGACGCCGATATTGGTTGTTTCTTCGGTAAATCGCCCGGCACGTCCAGCCGGGCGTGCCGTGTCGCCGCCGCCGGTTGCTTGATCATGATAGAAATCGACGCCAGTTGTTATCCCGCCCATTCCGACGTCAAAAGTATTGGCAGCCTTACCGTTCAGGGTTTCAATTTCTGCCTCAAGGTGTGTGTTGCCGTTCAGTTTGGGAACATCAAGATGGGTTTTGCTGTAATTGAGGCTCAGTTCCGGTGCCAGAAGATCGGTTGGCTGTTCATCGACATAACTGATGCCAAGCGAGGTATCTTTGTATGAAATCCACTGCGGCGAGGCGCCGCTGGTAAGGGTTCCAAAGTTTGGCCGGGCAGGGCGCACACCTTCGTCTTCAAAATGGCTTGCAAATGCTTCAATCCGTGAACCTTCGGTGCCGGTGAAGGCTATTTTGCCAAGTCCGTTTTCGCTGCCATCTGCCGTGCCAGCAACTTCGTTGTCATCGCCGTCCTTGTAATTGCCCTGATTGCTGTTCTGGATATAGGCAAGAGCTTCGAAGCCGTCATGCTGACCGGCCAAAGTCAGCCATTCGGTAAGGCCTTTGGTATTGCTGTTATACTGGATTTTGGCAAAGCCGCCGAACGGATCATTCGGGTCGAGAATGTCGCGGGCATCCTTGGTTTCGTAAGCCATTGAGCCGCCCAATGCATTTGGTCCGGCATCGGCGGGGGCGATGCCGGACTCAACCTTTACCGATTTCAGCATTCCCGGATCAATGATCGCGGTGCCTATATGATGATAGGTGGAATCAACCTGCCGGGTGCCGTCTACCTGAACGTTCAGCTTGGTGTTTTCGATGCCCTGCACATAAACCTTTTGCGCGATGGCGGTCGGGCCGCCAACCTGAACCGATGGTTCGTTCGCAAACACATCCTTGATGGTTTGCGGATTGATGCGATCAAGCTCGTCCTGCGTAACCGTTACACTCCCGGCCGTAGTTGGGCCGCTATTCTGGCTTGCTGTGACTTCGATTGGTGCCAGAACGGTTTCGTCTTTGGCTTCTTGTGCGACGGCTGCTACCGGAAGTACCGTTAGGGCGACACCGGCGAGCAGGGTTGCGCGGCACAGGCCATGAAACGGTTGGCGGTATTTTTCGAGCAAGACCGGTCTTGATGGCTGCGGCATGCTGATTTCCTTATCAAATAAATTGCCAAATGCGAATGATTTTGAATATTATTATCGTAATGGTTCGAGCAATCGGAATACCGTTTGCGAGATCGCCAATGATGTTTGCGAAAACGCAAATTTTGCTTTTGACGGGATATTCAGGCTTGGAAGGGCACCCATATGGCGTTTGATCGGCAGTATGCGCCGCAACGTTTACGGCGCAATGTGACGCGGCGGGAAACCATCACCGGTCAGCAGCTTGAAGATTTCGGAACAGCGCTACCGCGCAATGCAGCCGAGGGTATTCGACGTCGTCCGGTGATGAGCGGGCGACTGTCAAACGACAACCTTCAGTCATTTTTGAATATCCACACGACCGATACTGTCAGCATGCAAGATGCGGACGTGAAGTTTCCCGTCAAAGCCGCCGTCACGGTTGCGATTGTGTTGCGAGGGCGCGTTTGCGGGGCATTCGATGATGTTCCGTTTGATCTGGATGCACGGGATCAACCAGTGGGGTTTATTTGGGCCCTATCGCAACCGGTTATGTTGCATCGGCAACTCAAACAGGGTGACGATGTCAGCAAAGTGATGATTTCCGCGAAATTCGATTGGGTTGCCAGTCGGGTCAATCACACTGATAGCCGTCATGTCGCAATTGATGATTTTATTCATGCCGGGATCTCTGTTCGGAGGTGGCAACCGTCACGTCGTGCCATAGCACTGGCGGACCAGTTGCTCTATCCACCGACCGATGATCCGCTATTTCGTGATCTTTATGCCGAAAGTCGCGGGTTGGAAATTTTCGCCGAGGCGCTTGGGGCACTTGGTCCTAAGGCCGGGGAGGCAAGTGTCGAGCCGGATGCGCTTGACCAGCATCAGAAGGCGCAGGAAATTCGCAACTATGTTCTGGAACATATTTTTGATGACCTGACATTGTCTGGCCTGGCGGAAAAGTGCGGGATGAGCATTGCCAGCCTGCAACGTATTTTCAAAAATGCCTATGGCACGACGGTCAAGGATTTCATCCGCGAAAGTCGCCTGATTGCCGCGCGTGATGCTATGGAAAAAGACGGCCTGACGATTGGACAGGCCGCCTGGATGGCCGGTTATTCAAGTCCCGCCAACTTTGCAACCGCGTTCAAGCGGGTCTTTGGCATTTCGCCCTCTGAAGCACGGGGGCGTTAGGGGCTCAGGATCAATTGGGTTCGGTCAGGCGTGATACAAAGGCATTCACATCCGTCTTAAGCTGACGGGAATGCTCTTTTAAGACCTTTGAAACCTTATAAACCTCTTCTGCGACCGAACCTGTGCGATGCGCGGTGCCGCTAACTGATTCCAGATTGCTGTTCACGTTGCTGTTGGCCGATGAAACCGCCGTGATATTGGAGCTGATTTCCGTGGTTGCCGCGGCCTGTTGTTCAACGGCGGCTGAAATGGCGGTGATGGAATCAACAATCGAACTGATCTGACCAGCAACCTCGCGGATGGCGGTCACGGCGGCGGAGGTGTTTTGCTGGACATTGTTGATCTGGGCTGTGATGTCGCCGGTGGCCTTGGCCGTTTGA
>CERN01005122.1_pt1 | contig 14583 bp, 15 predicted proteins | sample 530761 | NCBI WGS metagenome assembly CERN01 (sample SAMEA2620947, study PRJEB7988) | marine metagenome | isolation source: saline water (ENVO:00002010), including | reverse complement strand
AAGCCGATCCTTGTCACCCTTTCGGGCGGTAACCCGGCGATCCAGCCCCTAGGCGGCCTGATCGCGCTTGGCAAACGCAATGGTTTTACCTTTGCCATCGAAACACAGGGCAGCATCGCGCGTGACTGGTTTGCCGATCTTGATTACCTGACACTCAGCCCTAAACCGCCAAGCAGCAGCACCGATTTCGACCCCGATGCCCTTGCCGCCTGCATCACCGCGGCGCAAGCCAATGGCGTGCTTGACGGCCCGGCGATTACGCTTAAATTCCCGATCCGCGACGATGCCGATCTGATGTTTGCCGACCATGTCCGCAAACGCCATCCCGATATCCCGGTCTGCCTGCAACCGGTCAACATCACCCCCGCCGAACCGCACCCGGACGGCCTTAACGGCGTTGATATAGACGGCCTTACGGAACGCTACCGCTGGCTGGTTGATCAGGTGTCAGAACGCGGCTGGTTTAACATCCGCGTCCTGCCGCAATGGCACGTCCATGTCTGGGGCAACCTGCGCGGGGTGTGATTCTCCGCTGCCCCTTGCACGGCAAAGCCCGCGCCACATTCGTTATGCGGGCATATATTTATGAAAAATAAACCATAAATTGAAAATAAATCATCCTGCAGACGACAAGCAATATCAGATAATTAGCCGGTTTTCCGAGGCGTTGCGGCCGCCCGCGATTTGCTTTTGCGCGCCATTCTGACCATTTCTAATAGGGAGGTCTATTTTGCCCTCCTGAACAGAAAGCAGGACAAAATGTCTTTTCGCAGCTTTTCACTGAACCATGTGAAGTCCGGGAAGCAAAAGCCCGCAGAACCGCTGGAAGGCCGCCCGGTCGATACGCCGGTGGCCCTGCCGGAACATTCGCCGCTTGAAGGTCCGCCAACCGTCAAACAGGCAGAAAATCCGGTCGCTAACCCCGCGCCATCCGCGCCACCGCAATAACCGGTTTCACAAACAGGCGGGGGGATTGCCCCCTCCGTCGGTTTTGGTTCCTGTGTCGAAGGCGCAAGGAGCTTGATCATGACCATCACCCGCAACACGCATCGGACCGTCACCTTTTTCCATCCGTTCCGGCTGGAAGGATATGACGAGCTGTTTCAGGCCGGCACTTACGAGGTCGAAACCCTTGAAGAACTTGATCTGATGGCCGCGACGCGCAGCTATAAAAAGGTTCAGAGCAACCTGCATGTCTGGTCACGCGATGGCAAAACGACCGTTGCACGCCTGCTGGTTCTTGATCCCGTCATTCTTGATAGCGCCCTGGTTCTGGATGCCGATCCCCTGCGCGAGGAAGAACGCGCCCGGATGATCGGCACAACTGGCAAAGATGACGACCACGGCGACGCAGATGACGCAGGAGAAGACGATCACCCCGGCCACGCGACCACCGGTCCCGGCCCTGCCTTCCGTCCCTCCCAGCCCGATCACAGGACGCCATGAAATCATGCAGATCAGGATCGAGTTTTTCCGCGTGCATGACGGCTCTGACGCCCGTGCACGGTTAAACCGGATGGACTGCGTCACCTCCGATATCGAGGCCGCGATTGCGCAGGCCGAAGACCTTTTGAAAGGGGCGGGCATGCCGCAAAAACCAGATGCCTTTGCCCTGTTTGATGATTTGGGGAACGAGCTTTATCAGGCCCGTTTCACCCCGACCAATCCAAGATAGCCCCTTTGATATCGCCTGATCCCGCGCGCCCCAAAAAAAGGAGCCATCAATGTCCTTCAAGATGATCGAGTTTATGAAAATGGCCGCCGGGTCGCTTTCATTTCTGACCGTGACGGTATTCCTGTTCTGGACCATTCTGGGCTAGGGTCCGGTCATCACCAGAAAAAGCATCATAAGGCCGCCGATCCGAAAGGTCCGCTTGCGGATATGCTGCACATTCCGAAGGCCATCATCATGGCCATCGATGGCGTTTGTGACGATACCCTTTCGGGCAACCGTGCTTCGGCCATTATTACTATCGCTGGGTTTGGTACTGGTATTATGGCTGGTCTTCGTGCTGGGCTTGAAAAGGTTTCTTTGATGGTTGCTTTGATGGTTTCTGGGGCGGATCATGTCGGCAGGTTCCTGTTGTGAAATCCTGCCGACCCTGCCCTATTGTGCGACGTCCGGCGTCCGGCCCTGCCCATCCGGCCCACCAGGTGTCGCTCCGGACGGCCTATTTTCTGCCGCTGCTCGCGCATTTGCCCGCACCGCACTTGGCGTATCCCCGGTCAGTTTCTTGAACGCCAGATTGAAGGTCGATTTCGAATTGAAACCAACACTGAGCGCCACATCAAGGATGGTCCGCTCCGGCTCGGCAATCAGCACCGCACGCGCTTCCTCAATCCTGGCCCCATTGACATAATCAAAGAAATTCTGCCCGACATGATGGTTTAAAACATAGGATAACTGATTGGGCGAAAGCCCCACCGCACGGGCGAGTTTTGGCAGCGAAACCAAAGGATCCAGCAGCAAGTCACCGCGTTTACGGATATCGTCAAGCCGCCTGAGCGCGGATGCCACACCGTCACCGTCAAGCAGCGGCCGCGAGATCGGCTCCGCGTCGCCCCCCCTTGCAGAAGACGCAGCAGGAGCCACCGAAACAACAGCACTGTTTGCCGAACCTTGTACTGGCTGGGTCAGGTCCTCTTCATCCACCTCACCTTCGCCCGGCCAATCGGGCATGACAAACAAAACCGGCTGGGTCGCGATTTCATAACTGAGAGCGAACAGCAGCAGCACAAATGCCATCCCGGTTCCCGACATCGCCAGGTCTTCAACAAAGAAAAATGCGGCAATCTTACCGATCAGGGCCGTCAGGAAGATCAGGCTGACACCACCAAGAATGACGCCCATCCAGCGGCGCATCGCGTTGCGATCCACGCCGAGCTGTTCCTGTGCCTGACGGAAATACCGATGCGCCACCTTCCAGATCAGCAAAACATAAGTTCCCGCCTGCGCGAAAATCGCAAACCAGCAGAAACTGCTGATGGCGGCAGGAACAGTAAAACTATGTTGAAAATCATCGGAAATGGGCATGCCATTGGTGATCGACCATGCCATGAGATTCAGGACCACCCCAGCCAACACAAAATGCACCCAAGGCTGACGTGACGGCACGCCCGAAACTTCGCGGAAGTAAAGATAAACAGCAGGGGCAATCAGGAAATTGGCCGGAATAAATATCATTTCGACAACCTGATAGCCTTGCTGCGAAAAGAAAACCTCTGCGACATCTTCGAACAGGTTGAACGCCACAGCGGCAAGGAAAAGCATCATCCAGCGATTGGCGCGAAGCGCACGCGCACCTTCGGAACGCAACAGCAGACAAAGGAATGCTGCCTGCGCGATGCCAGCGACAGCCACAAACAGATCAAGATAGTCATATATATCGTTCATAAACGCGCTTTATCCCGTTTGATCGGTGCCCGGCAGTGCCCCCTTACCGGGGTGAAGAAATGTCGTCCTATATCGTTTCAATATGCACGAACAAACACAATCGGCGTCCGACGATGCACAACCGGACGCCCGGCCGGACAAATTAAGCCAGTTTGTTTCAACGATAAGCGCGGTTAACCCCAACCGAATCAAAACACTCGCCCGATTTTGTAACAAACCACCCTTATCAGTCGTCATTAAACCGAAACGTGCAATAAATTGACTATATCAGTCTGATATACTAAGAATCGATATATATCGAAATGATATAGTTTTTCTGGCATCTTCCCCCGCCGGAACGATGATCGGATCGAGACGCATAACAGGATGGATACCGAACAGAATATGGATGTACGCACATTGTGCCTTGGTGCCCTGATGGGTGGTGAAGCAACCGGATACGAGATACGCAAAATGTTTGAAGATGGCACTTTCAGCCATTTCCAGATCGCGTCTCTGGGTTCGATCTATCCGGCACTGACCAAGCTGACCCAGGACGGGATGGTGACCTTTGTTGAACGCGAACAGGAAAATCGCCCCGATAAAAAGGTTTACCAACTGACCAGCGAAGGCCGCCGAACGTTTCTGCGCACATTGTTGCAAACCCGCCCGGGCGAGGATCGTTACCGGTCCGATATTCTGTTCATGCTGACCTTTGCCGAGGAACTGCCCATCGAGCTGACCGAGGCATTGATCGATGAATTCGCTGCTCGCCACGAAATGATGAAATTCGATATCGATCCGGACAATCCGCAAAAGGATAAATGTCCGCTTACCCATGGCCGCGATGAAGACGGACAGCCGACCCCGGGTTGCCGTTTCGTCGCCGGACTTGGGCAGGCAATGTGCGAGGCGACACTGAAATTCATCCGCGAAAACAAATCAGGTTTGATCGAGGAATTGCGAACCCGCAAAGACAGGAAAGCCTGATCCGCCGACAACAATAACAACAGAACCAAGAATAACAAGAACCGCAAGGTTCACCACAAAGCGCCACTTTATCAAGTGCCATACGCATTCCGTTTGGGCATATCTGAGGGAATAGAACCATGAATGCTTCACGCCTTATCGCCATCGTACTTGCCGTCGGGGCGGTACTTTGGGTTGGGTCCGGATTACTAAGCGGGGACGATTCCGCCGAAACAGGGCCGACGTCAGTGGTCGAGAACGCAGACGGTGCGCAAGTCGCGAAAAATGGCGATGCGCCTGTGACGACCGCGTCACCTTCGGCCGGGCATGCCCCACATGCATCGGTCCGTGTCAGAACCAGCGAAGCCGTCGAACATGTCGATGTCCTGCGCATTTCCGGACGCACCGAAGCCGTGGTTTCCGTTGAAATCCGTGCCCAGGTCGATGCCATGGTCGAAGAAATCGGCGCAATCAAGGGCCAGCGCGTGAAAAAGGGTGATCTTCTGGTCAAGCTGGCGGTTGAAGACCGTGCTGCGCGCGTGGAAAAGGCGCGTGCCCTTGTAGCCCAGCGCGAACTTGAAAATAGTGCGGCCAAAAGCCTTGCCGAAAAGAATTACCGTTCGAAAACCGGTGTCGCAGAAACCAAGGCCCTGCTGGAAGAAGCGCGGGCGGACCTGAAACTGGCACAGATCGAACTGAACCATACCGAAATTCGCGCCCCTTTTGACGGCGTGGTGGAAAACCGCCCGGCTGAAATCGGTGATCTTCTGTCGGTAAACGATCCGGTCGCAACCCTGATCCAGGCCGACCCGATGCTGGTGGTTGCCCATGTCCCTGAACATTCGATCGGCAGCGTCCAAACTGGCCAGTTGGCGCATATCACCCTGTTTGATGGGCGCGAGGCCGATGGTGTCGTGCGCTATGTGTCGCAGGCATCGGACAATTCGACACGTACCTATCGGGTCGAAGTCGAAATAGATAATACCGACCTTGGCATCCCCGATGGCATGACATCCGAATTGCAAATTCCAATCGGCACCAAAATGGCGCATCGCGTTGCCCCGTCGGTCCTGACGCTGAATGACGAAGGTCAGGTCGGCGTGCGCGTCATTGTCGATGACAACAAGGTTGCGTTTTACCCGATCGAACTTCAGGGAGGAAACCGAGATGGCATCTGGATTGGCGGCCTTCCGGAAAAGATCGACCTGATCGTGGTCGGCCATGACTGGGTCAAGGAAGGCGCAACGGTCGAAGTCAGCCGGATTGAAACCGGCGATACCCCCGAAGGTTTACAAAACATGGCCCCCGCCCCCAAGGAAACGGTCGCGCGTTAAGCGTGGCATGAGGAACCGGAGACAGAAACATGTCCCTCATTGATATTGCGCTTGACCGTTCGCGCACCGTTATCCTGACCCTGATCCTGCTGTTGGCAACCGGTTGGGTGGGTTACAACGCGATCCCCAAGGAAGCCGACCCGGATGTGCAGATCCCGGTCCTTTATGTGTCGATGCATCATGACGGCATTTCGCCCGAAGATGCCGAACGGCTTTTGCTACGTCCGATGGAACAGGAACTTCGCACCATCGAAGGTGTGAAGGAAATGACGTCACAATCCTATCAGGACGGTGCCTCGGTCACGCTTGAATTCTATTCCGATGTTGATATCGACGACGCCCTTGCCGATGTGCGCGAACGCGTCGACATTGCCAAGTCAGAATTGCCCACCGATACCGACGATCCCGAAGTTCACGAGGTCAACCTGTCGCTGTTTCCGGTTCTGGTTGTCACCCTTGCCGGTGATGTGCCTGAACGGACCTTGCTGCGTCTGGCACGCGACCTGAAAGACAATATCGAAGGTATACCCGCGGTTCTCGAAGCCAATCTTGCCGGCAACCGCGAAGAACTGGTCGAGTTTGTCATCGATCCGATGAAAGTGGAAAGCTATCGCCTGAACGGGGTTGATATCGTATCGCTGGTGCGCAATTCGAACGCGCTGGTGGCCGCGGGTGCCATCGATACCGGATCGGGCCGCTTCAACATCAAGGTTCCCGGCCTGTTTGAAACAGTCAATGACATCCTTGACATGCCGCTTATCGTTGACGGGGATTCGGTGATCCATTTCCGCGATATCGGCGAAGTCCGCCGGACCTTCAAGGATGCCGAAAGCTTTGCCCGTCTGAACGGCCAATCGGCCATCGCGATCGAGGTTTCCAAACGTGTTGGCGAAAACATCATTGATGTGATTGACCACATAAAGTCGGTCACCGCCGAAGCGGCTCAATCCTTCCCACCCAATATCACGGTCAGCTACTCGCAGGATAAATCATCCGATATCCGCACCATGCTGACCGACCTTCAAAACAGTGTTATCCTTGCGATCCTGCTAGTCATGGTGGTGGTGATCTGGTCGCTGGGCTGGCGGTCGGGGCTTCTGGTGGGCCTTGCCATTCCGGGTTCCTTCCTGACAGCAATCCTTGTGCTTTGGGCACTGGGCATGACGGTCAATATCGTGGTTCTGTTCAGTCTGATCCTGGCGGTCGGGATGCTGGTGGATGGCGCGATTGTGGTTACCGAATATGCCGATCGCAAAATGCTTGACGGATTGCCGCGCAAGCAGGCCTATCCGCTGGCAGCCAAACGCATGGCAATGCCGATCATTGCATCAACGGCAACAACCCTTGCCGCCTTCCTGCCACTGGCATTCTGGCCCGATATCGTCGGCGAATTCATGAAATTCCTGCCGATCACGGTTTTGTTTACCCTGTCCGCGTCGCTTGTAATGGCGCTGATCTTTGTGCCCACGGTTGGCGCATGGTTTGGCAAGCCCGGCTCTGCCTCAAGCGAGGCATTGGATGCGGTTGCCGCGGGCCGGATGGATCGTTTGCGCGATCTTAAGGGCGGAACAGGTTTTTATGTCCGTCTGCTTAAAGGCTCGTTGCGGTTCCACTGGCTGGTTGTACCGATGGCATTTGTCATCCTGATCGGGGTTTGGGCGGCATTTGGTATATTTGGTCGCGGTGTGGAGTTCTTCCCGGCAGTAGAGCCCGAAGTCGCCGCCGTTCAGGTCCGCGCACGCGGCAATATGTCCTACTATGAACAGGATGCGTTGTTAAAGGAAGTTGAGGATCGCATTCTTGGCCTTGACGCCAAGCATGAAGGCGAACACTGGTTCGATACCGTCTATGCCCGTTCGGGCCGCAGTGCAAGCAGCGGCGGCAACGACACCCCCGAAGACGTGATCGGTGTCATCCAGCTTGAATATGCCGACTGGCAGAAACGCCCGAAGGCGACCGAGATCGAACATCGCATCCTTGAAGAAACCGCCGATCTGGCCGGCTTGCAGATCGAAATTCGTGCCGCCGAAGCAGGCCCCCCGCAAGGCAAGGATGTCCAGATTCAGTTGCGGTCGCTTTATCCCGATGCACTTGATGAAACCGCGACCAAAATCATGACCGGATTGCAGGAGATGGGCGGTCTTTACAATTTCGAAGACGGCAAATCGCCTCCGGGAATTGATTGGGAATACACGGTTGACCGTGCGCAGGCCTTGAAATTCGGGGCGGACATCAACCAGATCGGCAATGTGATCAAGCTGGTGACCAACGGGATCAATTTTTCAACCTATCGCCCGGATGATTCGACCGAGGAAATCGACATTGTCGGTCGTTACCCGGCCGAACACAGGTCCCTTGAAGAATTGCAAAGCCTTCAGATCGTGACCGACAAGGGGCTGGTGCCGCTGGCCAACTTCGTCAAACGCACCGCAAAACCCAAAACAGGGACATTGTCACGCGTTGACAGCCGCCGCGCCCTGACCGTCAAGGCCGACGTTGCCGAAGGCATCCTGGTCGACACCAAGGTGCAGGAGGTCAAGGCATGGATGAAAAACCTTGATATCGATCCGCGCGTTTCGGTCGAATTCAAGGGGCAGGATGAAGAGCAGCAAAAGTCGGCGGACTTCCTGAAAAATGCCTTCTCGGTTGCGCTGTTCATCATGTTTGTCATTCTGGTCACCCAGTTCAACAGCATCTCAAGTTCGCTTCTGATCATGGTGGCCATCATCATGTCAACGGCGGGTGTTTTCCTGGGGCTGATGATCACCGGACAAGCGTTCTCCATCGTTATGAACGGGATCGGGGTTGTGGCACTGGCCGGGATCGTGGTGAACAACAATATCGTTCTGATCGATACTTTCGACCGGCTAAAACACAGTGCGGACAGTATCGAAACCGCGATTCTGCAAACCGGGGCACAGCGTTTGCGACCTGTGATGTTGACCACAGTTACCACGATCCTTGGTCTGGTACCGATGGTGTTACAGATCAATATCGACTTCGCCGAACGTTCCATGTCGATTGGAGCCCCTTCGACCCAGTGGTGGGTGCAACTTTCGACATCCATCGCGTTTGGTCTGGCCTTTGCCACCGTGCTGACACTGGTCTTTACCCCCTGCGCACTGATGATGCGCCACAAGGCGGGGATCGGCTGGCGGAAGCTAAAGGCACGGATGGCGGATAGATTTGGCAAGGGCGGCACGCCACAATCTGCCGACCATAGGTCATAATCCCGACCACGCCAGACATAACAGTAAAAACCGCGCGACATTCCCCCCGACCCCGCCGCGCGGTTTGACCGGCCCCCAGCTACGCACCGGGGGCCGGTCGCTTTTTTTTGGGGGGTACACCATAAAATCCAGAGCGTCAGGGCATAGTTCGATGGAGCACTCACCGCATTTCAAGACCGCCCCAAGTGATAGGATAAATCCTTCGTTCGGATAGGACTCCTTACATAATTTGATAATGAGTTGGGTACTATCCTGACGACAAAACAATAACGATCCTTGTAAACTCGGGAACTGAACATGGGATTGCGGATGAAGTTCCGGCTTGGATGTGGTGCAATTTCCGGCCTGACTGGGCTTTTAGCCCTGCCCTTTATGGCAGCAACGGCCAATGCCGATGTGCCAGGCACACTGATCTGGACAGTGCCGCCATTTGCGCCCGCCTTCATCTCCGAAGATGGTAAACTGACGGGATATGCCGCCGATACCCAGAACTGGTTTATTGCGCGACTGGGGGATTATCAGCACAGAATTCAGGAAGTCCCTCTGGCACGGCTTCTGGCAGAAATGCGTGATAGCAGCAACCCGGAAAACGAGCACAACAATGCCCGATGCAGTACCACCCTGATCCCGAATGACGAACGCCGCAACTATATCAGCTTTGCCAAAACCATTCTTTTGCACTTGCCGATTTCAGTCGTTATCCGCGCCGGGGACGAGCAGAATTTCAAACCGTTCATGGATGAAGATGGTCATATTCAGCTTGCACAGTTGATGGCAAACCGGGAGATGGCCACCGCCCTTCGGATCGGGCGCTCCTACGGGGCGCTGATTGACAATTATGTCGAACGATATCGCAAAGCCCCGCAAATCATGCCGGTGGCCGACGACAGCAAACTTTTAAGGTTGCTGGCAATGGGGCGGATCGACTGGATATTCTATTTTCCGTCCGAAGCCGAATTTTACCGCCGCGATGTCACACCACACCAGCAGATCAAATCATTGCCAATCCGCGGTAACACCAATCTGCTGGAAGCCACAATCGGTTGCGCCAAAACACCAGTCGGACAACAGGCCATCACCCGGATCAACCAGATTGTCGATGCCAATCCTGATATGCCTTGGACAAATTTCTATGCCGCGTGGCTTTCCCCCCAGGACCGCGAATGGTTCCTTTCGGCCCGCGCGCAATACATTGATACCAAACAGTTCGAAGCGTTACTGCAACCAACCAAATAGCATCAGCGTCGCGTTAGCCGGTGACAGAATGCGCACACATCCTATCCTAAAGTGACCGACATGACATGAATGGGGCTGGAAAAACCATGCGCATTCTGATCATCAAAACTCTTTAAAAACAGGTAATTATTCCACAACAACGGGATTTATGGCGCAATTTTCTGTCGCGTGGCTATTGATCCTCACCGCCGACCCACCACCTTTGTATAAGTACAAATTGAAACATCGAACCGCGCATCTTGGCGATCGGAAGACTTGGCATGGGCAGACGGCTTTTCAGTTCTCTGATGATTGCAGGATTATTGGCATTGCTGGCCTTGAAGCCATCGGGCGTGATGGCGCAGGACGTGCGGCCATCACGCCCTGAAACCAAAACCGATATCGTTTGGGCGATTGATGCAGACATGCCGGGCTTCATCAAGGTCGAAGACCGCTTGAATGGTTATGGCGCGCAGATGCTGGACTGGTTTATCGTGCGTATGCCCGAATATCATCATTTGATGAAAATCCTGCCACGCCGCAGTGCATATGACGCCATGCGCATGACCGACGATACCGGCCAGACGGTCTGTATTCCCGGAACGCAAAATACCCCGGAAAGGGCGCGCGAATTCATCCTGAGCAACACCGTCGCCCCCCTTCTGCCGTTGTCGGTTGTCGTCCCCGACAGCGCGCTGGTGTCATTCACGCCCTATATGTTCGGGGACGGCACGATTGACCTTGAAGCCCTGCTGGGAGACACGTCGCGCTATACCGCACTGGCAAAATCGCGGTCTTATGGTCCCGATATTGATCGCATCCTGGCAGAGGCTATTGATTCCCCCAATGTTCTGCGCACCGACAATCAATCAAGTTTTCCTCTGATGATGGAAATGGGGCGGATCGACTGGATGCTGGCCTTTCCGGCGGAAATCGAATTCCATCGCCGGGCACAGGGCAAAGCATCCGATACGGTTGCACTGCCTATCGGGGGAATGCCGCGATTGCTTGATCTTGCCATTGCGTGCAACCGGTCATCAACCGGAATCGGTGCGATCACCAAGATCAATGACATCCTTGCCAGCAATCCTGACATGCCGTGGCTTGAATATTATGTCGATTATCTCGGTCACGCCGACCGTGCCCGTTTCAACGAAACACTGCGTGATTTCAAAACAACGCGTGATGTCCCTGCATCCGCGATGCAATAACATCCGCAAAACAAAACAGGCACCGTAAAAACGGTGCCTGGGAAAGTCTTGATCGGGTGTGATCAGTTCTGGTGGACCCTGTTAAGTCCCTCGTCGGGATCGTCGTCGGGTTCACCGTCATCGTCTTCTTCCTCGGCTCGGACTTCTTCCTGCTGATTTTCAACGCCCATCCGGCGATAGGACCGATAGGACAGCGGGAAGGTTGCGAAATAGACCGCGGCAATCACCGACAGGGTCAACCAAGGCGAGGACACCAGAAACGCCACAGACGCCCCGAATGCCAGCATCAGTGGCAAAACCCACGCCCGCGGAATTTTGACCTTTTTGAACGAAAAGGTCGGCATGCGCGAAACCATCAGTCCGGCAATCAGAACACCATATGGTGCGACGATATAGGGGCTGTCAAACACGCCCTGCCCGAACTGGAAGGTCAGAACAATCGGCCACATCGCAAGGGCGGCTGCCGCCGGGGCCGGAACGCCGGTGAAAAAGCGATAAGCCCATGTCGGTAATTCCGGTTCACCCAGCATCTGGGTATTAAACCGTGCCAGACGCAACGCCATGCACACCGCAAACAGAAGCGACAAGGCCCAGCCGACCGGTCCGAATTCATGCAGCGACCAGAAATACAGCATCATCGCAGGCGCAACGCCAAAGCAGACAAAGTCCGAAAGACTGTCAAGTTCGGCCCCAAAACGGCTTGACGCGTTCAGCATCCGGGCCAGACGACCGTCAAGGCCATCAATGATCCCGGCGATCAGGATGGCGGCAACCGCGGCTTCCCATCGATCCTGCATCGCAAAACGGATCGACGTCAGCCCCGCACACATCCCCATCAGGGTCGCGACATTCGGCGCCAGACGGCTGAGCGATAATGCCTTGAACCGACGGGGGCGATGATCTTGCCGGATGCCGCCTGCCATTAGCGAATCTCCCCGACGGCCGCTTCAACCCCCTTGGCCGCAATATCGGCAAGGATGGTTTCACCCGCAATCGTGGTCTGGCCAACGATGACCTTGGGTTCGACACCTTCGGGCAGATAAACGTCAACCCGCGATCCGAAACGGATCAGGCCGAAACGTTCGCCCGCCTTAAGCTGCGAACCACGACCGACATCGCAAAGGATACGACGTGCTACCAGACCCGCGATCTGGACAACACCGAACTCGCGACCTTCCCTGTCACGCACCAGAAGGATCTGGCGTTCGTTGTTTTCCGATGCCTTGTCGAGTTCGGCATTAACGAATTTGCCGGGCACATAGGCCTCGCCAACGACTTCACCATTGACCGGGCAACGGTTCACATGAACGTTGAACACATTCATGAAAATCGAAACGCGGGTACGCGGTGTTTTGTCGTCCAGTTCAAGTTCCTTGGGCAGTGGTGCCTTGGAAATCATGCAGACGCGGCCATCCGCCGGGGAAATGACAAGATTTTCGTCAACCGGGGTAATACGGTCAGGGTCGCGGAAGAAATAAGCACACCAGAGTGTCAGGATCACACCGATCCAGCCCAGCGGTTCGGCAATCAGAAACAGAACCACGGTGATCGCAGCAAAAATCGCAACGAATTTCCAGCCTTCGGGATTGATCGGCACAAGAACGGATTTCAAAGTCTTTATTCCCTGGTTGCCATGGGTATGGGCATAACAATGACGGTATCGATACTACCGATTGGTCGCGTTCTTAGCATCTAGTGATGACAAAGGGCAACGCAACCCGAAAGGCCCTGAATAAAAAAAGGGGCAAAACACCATTATCATGTGTTTTGCCCCTCGCAAAGAACAGCAATTACTGCTGGGCGGTTCCATTTTCCGGAAGCGCAAAAATCTGGCCCGGATAAATCAGGTCGGGATCACGGATCTGTTTGCGGTTCTGGTTGTAAATCACCCAGTATTGCAGGCCATCACCATAGGTCCGGCGCGCGATCCGCCACAGGCTGTTGCCCGGTTGAACGACATAACGTGTCCCCGGCTCCAGAATCTGATCCGGGCGGGCACGTTCAAACGGCAGTTCAACACGTGCCGTCACCTTGTCGGACGCATCAAGCTGATCGGCGCGCAACTGATACTGGCCCGGCTCAATCGGTTCGCCAATTGTCAGGGCCCAGTTGCCGTCATCCCCAGTCGAGGCACTGCCGACAAATTTGTTGTCAAGGTAAACGCGAATGCTGGTGTCGTCATCGGCCTTGCCAGACATGGCAACCCGGCCCTGTTCGTCATAATCGACAACATCAATCGACAGGCGCGGCATCGCTGCTGCGGGAACTTCAGACCCTTCCGGCATCGCCTGGGCCAGTTCGCGCGCGGTTTCTTCGCTCATATCTTCGGGGGCCGGGCCCTGCATGACGCTCGCGGCACCACCTTTCTTGGGGACGCGCATGGCGATGATCGGCTGTTCTGCCTTGTCATCGTCTTTTGCCGCGTCACCGGACTGTTCGGCCGTTGTGGCTTCGCCTGATGCCTGTTTTTCAGGGATCAGAACCACGACATTGTCATCGCCCTTATAGACTTCGCCAGTGCTGTCTTCGGATTCAAGCGACAATTCCCGGTCACCACTTGCCAGCGGCTTATCAGGCAAAACCACCCATTCCCCGCGTTCATCAGCGGTTGCCTGCCCGATGACTTCATCACCCTCGCGGATGCGCACGGTGCTGTTGGGAGCGGCGCGACCGGCAATCACGGCATTGCCATCCGGTCCAATGCGCACAACGTCAAAGCTCGGCGTGCGAACTTCGGGTGCGGCTTCGGTTTGTTCCGGCGCGACCTGCGGCGTATTTGCGGCATCCGGTGTCACGGCGGGCGGTGCTGTTGTTCTTGCCGGTGTATCGGCTTCATCTGCCGACTGTGTCAGCATATAATTCAACGAGATCGCAGCGACAATCAGCAGGACGCCAATGATGACGAGGATATAAGGTCTTTTCACCGGTAATATCCTTGAACGGTGGTTATGATTATTACGGGCGGCGTCGAAACCTTATAACTATCAGTCATTAAGTCCCCCAAACGCCCCGCCCGACGCGTTAATTAGAACCTTGTACTACTTTCAGCACACAGTTTCCATAACGTAACAAACCGAGATTACAGTGCAACAGTTAGGCAAAGATGAATAGAATCAGCGCTGTTGGTCAAGCCTTGTGCCGAATTCCTTACGGAATGGCCTGCATTGTCGCCCCGATATAGGCCACAAGTGCCGCCACAAGCACTGGTAGCGCCAGAACCGATACCCGCACCAGCATCGCCAGAACCGCAC
>CERN01012588.1_pt1 | contig 14685 bp, 8 predicted proteins | sample 530761 | NCBI WGS metagenome assembly CERN01 (sample SAMEA2620947, study PRJEB7988) | marine metagenome | isolation source: saline water (ENVO:00002010), including | reverse complement strand
TCACTCATTAATCCATTTTTGTCCATAAATTTATTTACAAAATTATTGACATCAGACTGAACGTTTTTTAATTCAGTTGCATCGCCTGGCTTATAAGTAAAACTTTTTTCTCCTACACTGAACTCAAAACCTTTGAACTCATTGCTAAAAACCTCATCGGTTTTCTTAAGAAACCAATCATACCTTTTACGATTTTCTTCCTGCGCAGTTTTAGATTCTTCTAAATAACTTTTATAAGCATTAAAATCTTCTTTGTCCTTGTCAGATAACCCATTCCCACTTGACTCAAGAGGAACTTTATATTTACCCTTTTGTTCATTGAAATACTTTTTTGCTTTCGCAAGTTCTCTTTTTTTAGCTAATTTGATTTTCTTTATTGCCCTTTCATCTTCTAACTCTTCATCATATGAAAATTTATCATCAATAAGGTCTTGAATATCTATTGCGTCCAAACCATCTTCTGTTTGTGCGTAATAATCAGCTAATAGTAGTTCATCGTCCATGGTATCATAATCCTTTTGTAATCTATAAAAGTCTTCAATACCACGTCCAGTTTCCTTTTTAAAATTAAGGTATGCCGAAACATCTTCAGGTAATTCATCATTGTCTTTTGTTTGCGCAAACAAATCATCTACTGAAGAGATATCTTTATCATACCTATTTTTAATATATGAAAGAACGTCTTCGTCATTTAACTCTGACGAGGGAGTTTCTTCTTTTACTTCTTCTTTTGTTTCTTCAGCTACTGGAGCTTCCGTTGTTTTTTCTTCTGTTTTAGTTTGAGTTTCAGTATCTTCATACTTATCCTCATGTTTTTCTAAAAGAGCTTGCTCAACCTCTGCGGTTGACTTCTCTTCTTTTGTAACTTCTCTTACTTTAATTTCCATTTTATTTAATTTAATTTATACAAAGTTAATAATAATCCAATAAAATATTTAAGCTTATCTTGGGTTGAACTCAGCAAGATCAAACCCGTCTAAACTATCTTCATTAGACTCAAAATTTATTGGAGGTAAATTGTTTTTTCTTTGACTAATAAGCTTTGATTGTTCAGATGACTGCTGGCTTATTCTTCTGTCTTTTGCTTTTTCACGATTTTGTTCACGCATATCTATTTGAGATTGTTCTAATCCTTTTATTTCCATAGCGTATTCAAATTCAGTTTGCATTAATTGTTCTTTTAATGCAGCTTCATTTTTCATCTTTTCTATTTCAAAACCTATCTCAGCTTGCTTTACTTGCATTTTTGACTGAGTTTCCATTTGTATTTTTTGCATTGCTATTTGTGCAGCGGCTTGTTGAGCTTGCATATTATTTTGTTGTTGCATCTGCATTTCCTGAGCTTTCTTCTCTTGATCTTGTCTTTGCTTTGCTTTTCTTTTAACTTTTAGCAATTGATTAGCCATCTTGATATTTTTTATTTCTCTAATATCTATAGCGTCTTCTAAATCTATACCACCTTTTGATAGTGCCATTTGTATATTTGCCTCTAATCTTGCTTTTTCTTCTTCGTCAGGAGCAACCTCTACAAATATTCCAAAGTCATATAAATATAAATTCTTAATATCATCTAATATTCCCAAGTTGTATTTGCCTATTTGCATAGCAAACTCATCAGCAAAATCAGAATACTCTAATACATCTGCTGTTCTAATAGATAATGCTTCAGCTAATGTTTGTGTTAAATATAAACTACCGTCTAAGATATGTCTTGTTGCTGTATTAGAATTTAATGCTGCAAGTTTTTGTACTCCTACTAAAGAGTTTGGATCAGGCGTACTACCATCTCTTGCTTCGTTTAAACCTGTAACTTGTCTAATCATATTCATATAATGATTATAATTACCTATAAGCATTTGCATTTTATTAGCGCCACTATTAGATGTTAACTGTTGAATTGGAACACGAGCATTATTAAATTCACCATCTTGAGTATAGCTTCTTCCAACAACACTACCAGTTTGGAAATATAATCTTAAAGCATCAGAAGGATCATAAGCATTTCCAGTTCCTAAATCTACCTCACTTAACCCATCAGCATCTATAAATACACCGTCTGGTACAACTTTTGTTATTACTTGTTGTAATTTTAAATGAGTCATTTGAATTAAATCAGTAAAAGGGATCATTCTCCTAACTAAAGACTCTATATTTCCTTTATACATTCTTGGTGCTACTGCTACATAATTAGGCATTGCAAATTGACTTGCTGATTGTGGTCTTACCATATTTTTTGCAAGCTCCCATTTCAGTAAAATATTAGTACCCATAACCATTACACCATCATACCAAACATCAATTCTTTTTTCTACTCTTTCAAACTTTCCTTCTTCCATCATTTCTGGCGGTGGATTAAACTCATCATCTTTTTCTACTGTTTTAAAATTACCAGATGATGTTTCTTTTTTCTTATATACAAAACTGTTAGTAGATTTATAATTAAAATATAACAAGGTACAGGTGTCTCTATAGAACATAGAGTTTTCATACATAGCTGCAACATTATAATATTGATACCAAGCCTGACTATATTTTGATATTTCTTCTAAATCTGCTTGTGTTAAATCAGGATTTATTTTTAATAATTCACCAATTGGTATGGTTTTGATTTCACCCCAATAAAAACAATCTTTAAAATGAGGATCCTCAGTATAGCTATATACCACATTTGCTGGGTCTACATAATCTACTTTTACTCCATCTCCTTTTTGAAAATTATGTTTACAAACTCCAATACCCAAAGTCATTAAGTCTAAGTCACATCTTTTTCTTGTTTGTTCATAATGATTTTCTGCTAATATAGTATTGATAGCACATTCATTTGCAATTTCTACAGCTGGCTTATAATTCATTTGCATATACAGCTCCATCTCTAAATCAGTTTCTGGTAATTCCTGTGGGTCAACCTGAAACACGTCTAATCCAAAATCTTCTTCTATTTGCTGAAATAAAGGTTTAGCTATAACATTTGTTTCTATCATTTGCTGAAACTCTCCTCTTTTTTCTGATGACATTGCATCTTGCGCATAAGTCTTAACATGAAAAAGACGATCGCTCATACCATTAACAACTATATCTACAAACTTAGGTATTACAGGTACAGGTGTCCAGTCTAAATTTAAGTAGCTTAAGTCTCCGTCTACAGCTAACTCATTTTTATATTTTGCTATTGATTGCTCTCCTCTTGCATAAAGTCTAAGCCTGTTGAACTCAGTCCATTGATCGTAAAATCTACATGAATTATATGACCCTCCTTTTCTAAACCACTCGTATTGAATTGCCTGTCCTATTTGTAATCCATACTCTTTTGTTTTCTTTTTTGAATCAGAAACAAATTGGTCAGGAAAAGCAGTAGATTTTATATCTATAGTTACTCCTTTCATTTATCTTATTATTTGACTTATGGAACTTTTATTGTTATATCTTGCAAAGTTAACACTTATTTTTGATTTTTGTTTAGTAGGTGTATACAAGTGCTTTTGATTAGCCATTATAGCTAAACCCGAACTTATACTGGCATCAAACCTTGTTCTATTATTAATATCAAACTTTGCCCAGTCTTCTAAAGTTCTTTGAAAATACATAGTTCCTATTACTTCTGCATCTCTATAACTTCCTTCAAAATCAAACCCTATATGTTTTTCTATATACGACTCTATTGCGGCAGCATGAGATTGTTTTACATCTTCAGAAGAGTTTGGTATACCTCCTAATTCTTTTTCTGTTTTTGACAATTTATTAAATCTTTTGTCAGGTCTATTCATACAATAACCCCTATAACCTCTATTTTTAAAATGATACAATAATCTTGGTTTATTATTTTCACACAATATAGGCATACCGTAAAATACGCAGGCCATTAATACTTCTTCAAAAAATATTTCTGCTGTTTGCGGTCTTGCAATGTATTCTAAAAAAAATTCATTTGATGGCGCATGATCCATATTAAACTTAGTTAAACCATGCAATGCACCATTAGAGCCCTTGCCAACTACTACTCCAGAAATATCATAACTATCACACCCAAAAGATCCAATATGCTCATTGCCAGGATATTTTTTTCCTAACTTAAGTATATGTCTATTTTGTAATCTTTTCTCAGGAGTCCAAGTTACTAAAAATCTTCCACTTTTATTTGGGCTAAATATTACTTCAGTATCTTTAACACCATCTCTCCAATGAAAAGATCCACGCGTTACATGATGATCTAATATACAAGAATCATTATAATCTATTTGTTGATATATTTTAGTTAAATTAAATAAAGACTGTTTACTTTCATCTCTAAATGCATGAGACTCAGTTCTTGGAAATTGCCTGTAAAATTCATTTAATGCATCAGCATCATTACTCAAAGAACTTACTTCGTTTTCCCAATAATCTATTGCTCCCATTGTTATGTCTTCACCATCTATTCCTATTACAGGTGTTTTAGGTTGATGCAAAACAGGCATACCGTATCTATCTATATACCCCTCAAAATTCCATTCCATTGGTACAAATAAATTATACAAACCTGATTTTGTTTGTCCGTTTTGATTTCTTTTTGAAGCGTCTGAATCTTCGTATAACTTTTTAAAATTAGCACCACCTTTATCTAATGCATTTGATGTAGACCCCATCATACATTTACCAATAATCTTACTACCTAATCTTAAACAAGTTTTTGTTACTCGCCAATTATTTAAAATATTTTCAGGCCTTTCCCATTTACCACTTTCATCATGTAACAAGTATTGTAACTTTTCACCATCATAAGAGTTGTCAGACGTGTTTTTCCAATCAATAGTAGTATCAAGCCCGTCAAGTTCCTCATCTCCAGTATCATACATATTTTTTTTAGTAATCTTTGATGCTGGTACTCTGTATGCTAATTCTGTTTTTGGCTTATCCATTCCGTCTTGTATAGGTTTAAAAAAGAAAGGATAATTGTTGGATATAGGCACAACCTTATCTGTAAACATTTTTTTTGCGTCTGCTCCTGTTTTTGATAATATACCAATACGAGCATCTCTTGTTATTGTTGCTTGATTTACTCCTTCGCAAGAACTCATAAAAGAAAATCCTGAACGTCTTATTTTTAAATAACACATACCGAAACTTCTTTTATCTGCTTTGCAAGCTTCCCAATATATATAAAATATTCTATTAGCTTCTCTAAAATCAGGATTTCCAACATCAATTTTTGTCCATTGTAAATACATATAATGAGTTCCAGTTATATATGTTGGAGAACCATTGTTTAAAAACCAATGCCCCTGTTCTCTTCTATCAAACTCTTTTTCTATATAGTCAACCCACTCTGATTTAAAATTAGGCGGAGTTGCGTGCCATTGAAATATTGATTGTATTCTTTTTAATTGTTTTGGTAATATAGTTGGAGACCAAAACTGATCTTCTGTTTTTTCTTTTGAGTTTACAAACTTTAAAGGTTTTTTGGGTAGAGCAATAATCACATTGCTTATGTTATATATATCACCTATCGTTCCGTCTCTTGATATAATTACAACTTTATATTTTTCATCATAACCATATTTCCAAGAACGAGCTTTATTTTTGTTGGTTACAACAGATTTAGGAATATAATTTTTTAATATTCTATATAAATTATTTTGATCTTGATTCAGCAAATCCCTTAGGTGTATTATTATTTGTGTTTACAATATTTCCTTCTAATAAATTTTTCTCTTCTTCAATTTTTCTTAATATTTCAAAAGCGTCCATTATGCAAAGTTTTTTAGTTGCAGCTGCATTTTTTAATCTATCAGCAGCAAGCTCATCATCTGCATCATATTTTATTATATCTTCCTTTGCAACTTTTATCAATTGTGCAACGGCCTTTTTACCAGCTTCTATTATTTTTATTTTCAACTCTTTACTTTCCATCTAATATAGTTGTTATATTGTTAGTAAACATTCTGTATAATAATTCTCCATCAATATTAAACTCATATTCACTTTCTGGTTTAAATATTATTTTATCTCCCTCTTTTACACCTAACTTATCCAGTTGTAAATTTGAATATTTAAGTATACCTTGTAATGGCTCATGCTTTGTGTTTTTTAACAATACTGAATCTTCAACAGGTATTGGTTTTACAAAACAATATTTTCCATGTGACTTCCATTTATTGTTTCTTTTATATAAAAAAAACTGATCGTTTTCTACAAAAAATAAATTTTCCTTAAAATAACTTTTTCCGCTTTTTCTACGACCATACATGTCATTATAAAATTTAAAAACATTGTGATGAACTATTAATGTGTCTCCTGGCTTTACTTCTCCTTTATAATTTAAAGGAAGAGAAATAACAGTAGCAAAACGATTAGATGATTTATGATCTTCTTCAGAAACGCTTGTTATAAAATCTATATCTTTTAGTTTCTTAATGTTATCATATCTTCTTTCATTATAAGGTTTTACAATAAAGGAATCAATTGATTGCATTAAAAATTTATATTATATTCTAAAGTTATTGGCAAGGTATATAAAAATTCTTTCCAAATAAATATTTCTTGATTTTTTTCTACCCACAATTTATAAGATTGCGATTTTTCGTTTGCTTGTATTAAGTGTATTTTATACTCACCACCCAGAACAGGTTGATTTACAATATAGTGCATTGATCCTGACTTATAGTCAGATCCAATGGAAATCTTTCTTATATCCATTTTATTTTATTTTTTATCTTCTACTAAACCTTTGTTTATCTCCGCTGTAATTTCTTCTACTATAGATAATGTACTAATTGGTAGTGATTGTAATAAGCGGTTTATATGTTTAATAGATTCTTCATTTAATTCTACTCTCATTCAATTTAATTTAATTTACGGTGCTGCTACTATTGGTATTAAATAGTTAACACCATTTATTCTTACCTCCCAAGTTTTATTTGGAGTTATAGTTTGTGTTACAATAGAGCCTAAGTTTTGAACTGCTGTACCAAAAGCAAGTTGATTTGCTGCATTAGTTGATGCACCTGCTCCAATTGCTACACTGTAATTATCAATAACTTGTGCGTTATCACCTAAAGATATTGAGTGCGTTCCTGTTGTCGAAGAATTACGTCCTATAGAAATTGATTTAGTTCCTGCTGTGTTAGCATCGTTACCAATAGCTATACTATCTGTGCTTGAAGCGTCATCTCCAGCAGAAGCTTGACAACCTATAGCTATAGTACACATACCTTTAGCATTTGATTGATATCCTATTGCAATTACATCACTAACAACATTAGCAGTGCTTTCTAATGCTTGTCTTCCAATAGCTATATTATTATTTCCTGTTACTGCTGCATTTCGCATAGCATTTCTACCAATAGCAATATGATTATCTCCACCAATAGTTGACGATGCTGCGTCTTCCATTGCTTGAAAACCTATTGCAACAGATAAACTTGGTGTGTTAAACTTCATGGCGTTTTTACCAATAGCTACTTGACCATTTCCGTTTACATTAGTTGCATTTGCATTATTACCTGCATAATGACCTACATAAACAGATCCACCAAGAATTGATGTAGAATTAAACTCTCCCGCGTGTCCACCTACCGCTACATTCCCAATACCTTGAACTGCTGCTGAAGAACCTCCTTTCATAGCGCTTAGACCGATAGCTACTCTTGCTGTTTCTTCATCAGTACCTGCACTTGGAGTGGTGTTAGAGCCATAATACAATGCATGATATCCCATTCCTACGTCTGCCCCACCAAAAGCCTCAACACCAGCTTGATAACCTATAAATGTATTTTTTGTTTGTACCGATAATCCGTCTGCAAGCGCTTGATATCCAATTGCTACATTATCCGCCCCTACAGTTAAAGCTTGTAATGCTCTTGTACCTATAGCAACGTTGTTTATTGCTGTAGCATTGTTTGCTGTTTGTAACGCTTCATCTCCTATACCTATATTATCATTTGAAGCCGCTATTGCTTTACCCGCGCTTTTACCTATTAAAATATTTCTTGCACCTGCAAGTATAGCTTTACCTGCGTCTGTTCCTAATGCTATATTGCTTGCACCATTTGTAGATGCTAATAAAGCATTTGTACCTATACCTATATTATCTGAATTGCTTGCTGCTGCTGCACCCGCAGAAGCACCAATAAATATAGAGTTTGTTGATGAGTCAGTTGTTCCTGCTGCATCTACATTACTCCATCTATATGTTGTATTTCCTGCATTAAATATATATGCTCTTGAAGATTTAGAAGCTCCTAATACTAAAGTATATCCTTCCTTTCCAACTTCTCCATTAGCGACAGCTAAACTCTTATAAGCATCATCAAAACCATAAACAATACTTTTTTCTAATCCCATAGCTGATGTACCAGTTCCATTATTTGCTCTATAGAACCAATATTGATTTTCATCAGGAATAGCAAATCCTTTAATATCTAAATCAAAGTTGCTTGCGGTTGTATTTATTCCGTTATAGTGATTTGTAGTTGATCCAGCAGATGCAGTAGTAATACCGTCTATATCAAAAGTTCCGCTTGTGGTTATTGCAGATCCTGTTCCTGTGTTTCCTGTTAAACCAACCGAAGTAACAGTTCCATTATTATCAGCGGCTATTTCTACAGCCCCCGTAGACGCACTAACTGTTATTCCCGTTCCTCCAGTAATGGAAGTTACACCCGAATTGGTAATAGTTAGTGTTGTACCTCCCGATTGATTAGCTGTAAATGTAGCAGGTCCTCCACTTATACCTGTACCTGTATTAATAGTTAATGTTCCGTTATTTACTGTTGGATAAGCAGCAGCATTAAAAGTAACAGTATTTCCTGTAACAGATGTCGTAATATTTGTTCCTCCAGTAAAAGTAAATCCTCCTGAAGTTGTAATACCTGTTCCGCCTCCATTATCAGCATTTATGCCTACGCTTGTTACAGTACCTGAGTTGTTTGTAAATGGTAAATCATTAATTAAAAACTTAACTGTTGTATTGGTTGTTACTTCTTCTCCAGCTAAATAATCAAGCCCTGAAACTACGCTTGTTGAAAGTTTATTTACATCTAAATCAGAGGTTATAGTGTTTGGTGATCCAGAAGCTATAGTTGTTTTCATTCCTACACCTCCTACCCATTTTATTTGACCTGCATTGTTAATACTTATTCCTTGTGCATTATCAGCATCTGCACTCCAAGAATAACTTGTTGCTGGCGTAGCCCATGTTCCGTCACCTTTTAAAAACTTATCATAATCAGTTGCTGGTGTTATACCTAATGGTTGAGGCACACCTCCTGCCACTCCGTTTACACCGTTTGATGCTCCTGTAAATGCATTTAATGTTACGTTAGCTTGATCTGAACCTACGGAACCTCCAACAACAGTTATACCTCCAGTACCGTTTAGTGTTAATGTATTGGTTGAGCTTATTGTTTGATTATTACCACTATCTCCTGCAAATATCCAATTTTGATAATCATCAGAAGTAGGCATTGTTACAGTATCAAACTGAACCGCTGTTATATGACCTTGAGCTGATGATGTTATACTTGAAACAGATGTAAATGTTCCTCCTGAGCCTGGTGTAGTTGTTCCAGCTGTAGGATCAGTTCTTGTAATAGCATCATGACTAAATGTTACAGTGTCAGTTGCCGAAACAGCAGATGTTATATCGGTTCCTCCGCTAAATGTTATTGTATTTCCGTCTGTTATAGTTTGTGTTGCTGGAACATTATCAGATATGTCAAAACTAAATGATGTAGTTACTGTTGACCATGTACCGTCACCCTTTAAAAATTTATTATAATCTTGAGAAGCTGCTGATGGTGCTGGCACAATACCTTTTGTTCCATTTGCAGGAGCATTTGTTGCTCCTGTAAAAGTATTTACAGATACCGCTGGTATTGCTGGGTTAGTTGAATTATCAACTGTTATAGGTAAATTGCCTGATACTGATGTTACTGTACCACCCCCAGCCATTGTTGTCCAACCTGCTGTACTTAAAAACTTTCCGTCATCAGCTACCTGAGGCGCTGGCACACCTCCTTTTAATCCTGGTAGATTACCAGGAACATCTGGTGCTGTAAAAGTATCTAAGTCTATTATTAATTTATTTGGGATTTGCACATTCCCTGTGTTTGTTGAAATACCTGTTCCCCCCGTAAATAACACTTCTCTATTATCTGGAACCCCCTGGTTTGATGTACCAGCATCTCCTGACATTTTCCAACCAGCGTAAGAATCATTTACTGTCCATGTACCATTTGCTCTTAAATATTTTAGTTGGTCTCCTGCTGCTGGCGCAGGAACCGCACCAATTGAACCTGCTAATACAGAAGTAGCTCCTCCAAAAGCACTTAATCCAAAGTTAATAGTTGGATCTATTGATGGAGAAACTGGAGCTGTTACTGTTACGTCTATACCTGCTGAATCTACATATTTAATTACACTTGGGGTAAGATCAGAAAGTGGATTAACAAAATCTTTTCCAAGCTTTACATTTGCGGTAGTCGTATTGTCAGATATCTCTATTCGTGGGGTACCTGAACTAAATGAAACATACCCAATGGTGTCTAACGTAATTGTTTGTACGTCTTTATTTGTAGCTGAATTATCGGTAATTAACAGTTTATTTTGTACGCCTATAGCGGTTTGAGCTGGTGCCGTCTCTATTAAGTTGTTAGCGCTATCATTATAGTTTAAGGAAACTACATTAGTCGTAGCGTTTATATCAATAGGATCTGTTGATGTATACACCTGCCCTGGTGCTGTTGTCCAACCTGCTGTGCTTAAAAATTTACCGTCATCTGCTACTAATGGTGTTGGAACTGTACCTCTTGATCCATTTGCTGGAGTAACGGTGTCTGGCCCTGTAAAATCATTTATATCTAATGCTGGTACAGCTGGGTCTGTTACCGAGTCTACGGTTAATGGAGCAGTTACAGAAACTCCTGTTAATGTTCCCGATCCTGAAGGAGTACCCCATGTTCCATCTCCCTTTAAAAACTTATTATAATCATTACTTACTGCTAAAGGTTGAGGAACCAATCCTGATGTTCCATTTGTTCCGTTTGGTAGTGGTAGGCTTGATGCACCAGTAAATACGCTATATTCTGTATTCGGTGGTATAGCCCACGTGTTGTCTGCTCTTAAATAAGACTGAGATACAGTTGTCCCATTTAAGGCTGTTGTTGAGGCTGTTAACCCAGCAGTTAATACATTTGTTCCGCTAATATCTAACCCAATGTATCTATAATCAACAGTAGCTATAGTATTTACTTGTTCAGTAAATGTTATAGTATTGTTTGTTACATCTACTGTTCCCGCAGTGCTTGCAGGGCTGGTAGCTATTCCAAACGAGGTTAAGCCTGATGCTGTTGCAGAATCTATAGTAATTCCGTTTGCTGTTGTTGTTATAGTAGTACCCCCTGTTCCTGTTAGTGTTACAACATCATCTGTTCCATTTCCAGATAATACTATTTGATTTGCAACAGGAACTGTTCCAACTGCAAAAGTAGCATTACCATCTCCTCCTGTTACTGTTATAACTTCTGAATCTACATATCCTGACCCACTTTGTACTGTGCTAAACGCTGTGATATCACCATTACCCCCTACACTCACTACGTTTACTGTAAATCCTCTTCCGTTTCCGTTTGATGTAGTTTGGTATATTCCAGTAGTATAATTAGTTCCAGCGTTTCCTTGTGATATTATTGAATTAGTTAATCCTGGCCCAGCTCCTAACTCATATACTGTAGAACCATTACTTATAGCTGTTACAATACCTCTATCAGTTACTGTAACATTTGCTGCTGTATAAGACCCTGCTACAACTCCAGAAGTTGGCAAATCTACCGATATAGTTCCTGAACTTGTTACTGGCGAACCACCAATGGTAAAGTAATTACTTGATACTGCAACTGAATTTACAGAACCACCTCCCGATGTTGATGATAATGTTAAGTCATTTGATGCATCTACAGTCATAGATATATTAGTTCCTGCGTCTATATTTACTATACTTGATCTTGTTCCGTCTGAGTTAGTTAGCCCTACTGTGTTTGTTGTTACAGATGCTATTTGAAAAGTAGCGTTATTTGATGACCCACCTTGTATTACTGTTATTATATCCCCTACTGAGTATCCTGTAGGAGCGCCCCCTAATGCATCTATTACTGTAATCTCTCCTGCTACAGCAGTTATATTAACAAGTAAACCTGACCCTGGTGAAGATGATGTTCCAACCCCAGTAGCTGTCGTGTATCCAGTTGCTCCTGTACTTGATAAATTAGATGATGATGCTGGAGTTCCTGTTTTTGAAAAACTTAAATTCCAGTCTGCTCCTAATGGTGCAGAAAAAGCACCTGTGGCATTATAAAAATCGGTGGCTACTCCAGATGTTACACTTCCGTCAGTAATAAATGCAGCGCTTATGTTTGGAGTAACTGTAGGAGAAGATCCTACAGATAAATCTATATAAGTGCTGTCTGTTACACCCACTGATGTTACGGTTCCTGAACCCGTTCCAGCAGCTGCCCATGATGGCCCTGCATTTGACCCTCCAGAAACTAAAACCTGTCCCGCTGTTCCTACGTCTCCATCTAACAAAAGCTCTGTGTCTTCAATAGATAGCGTTCCATTTTCTATAGTAAAAATACCATTAGTTGCGCTTGCAGTGGCATCACCGTTACCAGTTAAATATATATTTGCAAGGTTTGTACCTACTGAATCTGCTGTACCTCCGTTATTTAAAACTGACTGTAAGTCTTGAGTACCAGCAGCAGTAGAACTCCATTCCATTGAAGTACCCGCTGTATTTATAGCTAATACTTGACCCGCTGTTCCTGAAGAACCAGTTAGGTTATCACCAAGATATATTCTACTACCTACGTCTATAGTTATTGCTGAATCTGTTTGTCCTGTGCCTAATCCTTGAAATTGATTGTTTCCACTAAAAGAGTTATTTCCTTGTGATATTATTCTTGACTCATCATCAAGATTTATATTTGAACCACCTGTTCCTGTTCCGTCACCAGTCATGCTAAACCCTTGCATAAGAGCTACGTTTCCTGCTGTTAAAACTTCTTGAAATGTAGGTGTTGTATTTGTTGGTGCGGCTGACCATTCTAACCCATCAGCAGCAGCATTTACTGCTAAAAATTCACCAGCTGTTCCAAATGTTCCATCTACGGTTAATTGCTGTTTTGAATAAAAATTAACCGCATAAGCATTAGTTCCAGTTGGGTCTCCTAAATTTAAATTGTTATTTATAGCGGCAGGACCAGCCCATAAAAATGAAGTAAATTCACTACCAGTTAAAGATCCTAATGTTAAAGCAGTATTGGTAAAATTCATACTACTGTCATCAGCATTTAATACTCTACCTGTAACTGTGTTTCCTTGCGCCACAGTCTCGTCCCATGTTTGAATACCAGATGCTGATGAATATTCTAAACCCGTTGCTGTTGCATTAACAACTAAAACTTGACCCGCAGTACCAAACGCACCATTGATGGTTAGTTGGGTACTTGCGTCAAGCTCTAATGTTCCAGTTAAATCAATTGTACCAGTAAGGTTTATGTCCTCAGTGGCAGTATCTCCCGTTGTAAGCACTGATTGCAAATCTTGCAATACAGTTCCTGCGGCAAGGAGGTCGCTGACTAAAAAAGTTACTGTCTTATTGTTATCACTTACGTCCGTTGCTATTAGTAAATCACTTGCATTAGGAGTGACCGTTGGATAAGCAGTCGTATTTTTTATTTTAGCCATATTGCGACATTTTTAATTTACTTAGTTTCTACTTTTTTTAATTCAGGAGCTTCTTTGCTTTCTTCTTCCTTTTCGGAAATTTCTCCTGTTTCTAAATTGATTGTTACGTCTTTTCCGTATTTATCCATTAGCTCTTTTTCTTTCTCACCAAATTTAGATTTTATAATCTCTATTGATTCCATTATTTTACTTTGCTGTAAAACAGTGTTTCCCAACTCTAATTTAGCTGTGTTAAAATCTTTTTGTAAGTTCTGTAAATTTGCTAACTCGTCTTTAGTTAATTTTTTCATTTAATTATATTTAAAGGTTAATAAAACACAAAGATAATAAATATTTATTTATATAATTATGTTGGAACATTAGTGCTCCAAGTAGGCGTATTAACTCCTGTACCTGTAAAGCCATTGCCTGAACTATCTGTGTAAGAAGTACCTGTTCCTTCATTAAATCTCCACCACCCTAAAAGATTAGATGACTGATTATAATTACCAGAATTTGCACTTAAGTCTATAGGAGCGCCTGAATTATATATAGCTGTTATATTAGATTGATTTAAATCATCATTCCATATAGCACAATTATTTAATTCACCATGCCAGTAGTTACCACTAAGACCGTTAGCTCTATTCCACCAACCTATTTGTGAACTTCCACTATATGTTAAAGTTACGTTTTGATTACCAGAATAAGTCAGGCCAGTTTGAGCAACACCATTTTTATAAAAAACCCAATTACTTCTTGTTAAATTAGGCATAACAAAAGCTACATGATACCACTGTCCTGCCGCTATTGTACTGTTTGGTGTTCTTCCAGTATTACGATTGTTTGATCCTGATCCAGTAAAACCTTGATTTAACCCCATTACATGAATAACCATCTGGCCATTTTTTCCAATAATAATCTGTATTCCGTAATAGTTTAATGTATTGCTAACTCCTAAAGAAAAAATTTGGTGAGAATGATTGT
>CERN01033367.1_pt1 | contig 14702 bp, 16 predicted proteins | sample 530761 | NCBI WGS metagenome assembly CERN01 (sample SAMEA2620947, study PRJEB7988) | marine metagenome | isolation source: saline water (ENVO:00002010), including | reverse complement strand
ATCTACTGTTCCAGGACTATTAAGGACTGTGATGCTTTTTTTAGCCGCAAGACCACTTCTAGGTCTAACTTGCAATTCAATTGACTCAGGTAGTTCGAAAAATAGTCCAGTTGGCACCATAGCAACATTGTTGCCACTACCTGATGGTCCTATAGTGATTACCTCTCCTTCACTTGGTAAGTTTGCTCTAAAATCAAACCCAGCAGCGCCATCAGTTTGAAATTCTGGGTCTTCGTTATTAGATTTGTTAATGAATTTAATAGACATCTTTAAGTCACTAATGTGTGCGGTATGATTAACTGAATTGAATTCAGTGTCAAAATCCTCCATACTATAAGAATTATTTGGGTCTATTGCCTCAAATAATTTTTTATTTATTTCATTTGAATTTATATCCATATTACTTTTGTTCTATCACTGCGATTTGATTTGCAACCTTAAGTATAGCTGCTAATTTTTCACCAATTTTTGTCATTGGTTTTTGAGCAAAATCACTATTAAAATTATAAATAGCATATACCTCATCTTCAGTTAATTCAATTCCAGATTTAAGTGCATAAAATACTGAGCGTTCAGCAGTGCCCATACTTAGTTTGTCTTCATTCCAAGTATACATCTCACCTCTATTCTCTCTATGCCATTTTGAAGTTTGCTCCACAAACATAGATGACTTACCTATTTGATGAATTAAACATACTCTAATTATAGAATCTATTTCAACCTGCTTAGATTCTGGTAGAGACTTGTTTACTGCAATAGCGTGTTTAGTTACGTTAAGAATGTGTTGAATTAGACCTCCATCATATGCATTGTAGTATTTATCACTACTAGTGCATGGCGCTTTAATAAAAGACTCACCTAATGATGTCATTAGTTCATCGTTAACAACATTGTATTTTAAACCTGTGTCGTTAAACTTCTTTGCGTTTTTTAAAATCTTCTCTTCTGTTAACATAATTTATTTGTTTTAATTTATACTAGTCAATATTGTGCGTTAATTGTTCATTGTCAGAATCTAGTTTTTCATTTTGATTTACACTTGAGTTTTTGATATCAAACATGCTAGTTAGTGGTTTTGGTACTGAAACTTTAATTAGATTCCCATTACTATCTAACGTAACACCAAATGGTTTTTCCGTTTTTAAATCATTTAATTTAACTAGATTTTCCTTGAAGTCATTTAAGTTGATATCACGTTCTTCTTTAACTTTATTATTAGAAGGTGTTTTATCCATATTAAAAGTTTTGTCTCTATCGTCTAACTTTTTTATTATGGTGTAGGCTCGTTTAAGTGAGTCATCACTAGGTTGTTCGAGTACAACTTCTTCATTTTTAACGTTTAATTCACTTGATTCTTCAGATAAATAATCAGCTATAAAATCAAATACTAGTTTTAGTTTTTCTTTTTTTTTCATAATATATTACAAAATTACTATTTTTATTTCACAATTTCAACATACTTGTCATTAAATTTTTCTACACCCAGTTTTGATATGTATAATTTACGTCTATCTGCACAAACAGCTTGTATACTATACGTGTCTTTGACTGTATTATATAAATTATCGCTAATCTCTTTAACCAACCCTGGATTTTCAATTAATTTCTTAATATTTTTATACCAATCCTTATGGTTTTTATTAGTAGGTACTAATAGAGAATTACCTTCCTTGTTTACTGTCAACTCATTAGACTTTTTATTTGTATTTTTTGTATAGTATGATTTTAAATCAATTTGATATGGTCCAAAGTCTTGAGCAATAATTGCTTTTTTATGGAACCCAGCTTCAATTACTTTTAATTGAGATTTAACCTTATTAAAGGTGTGTTCTTCAATTGGTGCTAGCGATACATCAAATAAATTGTAATTACTTGCGTAAGTGCTAATTGGTTTTGTCCAAGCTCTTCTATATGGTTCATTTTGAACATCATGGTATTCTTCATTCTTGAATTTTTTTAAGAATGTCTTGTATTCATTACTAACTATGTTATAGTCGTCGGTAAAAATTTGTTCATACTTATACCAAACGCTTTCAGTTGGCTTGATTGGGCGTTGGGTTTGTTGTCCTGTTTTAGAGTCAATCATAGTCATAACACCCCTTAAGTCAAAACCACATACAACAAATTGAACCTTATCTATTAAACCGTCATATTTTAACCTACCTACAACACCTTCAAGGATTTCTAAATCTTTTAAATGTGAAGAACCACCAAGCCATCCAATTCTAAGTCTATCAGATTTTTCTGGATTAGGTATGAATTGTTTTTCATTAGGGTCTATTGCGTTAGGTAATACAAATATATTTGCAGATGTTGACTTTCTAATAGTGTCAGCAAATAATTTTGTAGTGGTTATAATGTTTCTAGCACATTTAATATTTGCTTCAATCTTCTTATCCATCCCACTATTCTTAATCATGAGGTATCCTGGATGGTGAGGTCCTGGTGCCCAGTGGTCATCAATATCCATGAAACTTGTAATACCTAACCTGTCTAATCTGTTAAGTGTTTCTTCCATTTTTTCATATGGTCCGAATGTTCTGTGGTAATGAACTATATCGTATTGCTTGAGCCATTCTTCATCTTCAAATTTTGGTTCGTAGTCTATGTCTACGTGAAACTCATTAGGGTATAACTCCTCTAGTGTTATATGTGGTTTAGTACTTCTGTAATAACCTACCCCTGTTCTATCTGATGGGCATACAAGTATTTTAATTTTTTTCATAACTTTTAATTAGTCCTATTATTAAGTCTAATTATAGTTAATTATATAATAAATGTAAACAATAAAGGTTCATAATAATTTATGAACCTTTAATTTATTTAATTATAAAATTATATTACCTTTTTGTTTTGATTTTACCCTCTTTGATAAGAGTATTAATTGTTTTTTTAATTACACCTTCAGTTAAATTTTTAGTGTAATCGGCTGCTAGATATTCTACCAACACATCCTTAATAATTCCTCTAAGTGATGCTTCACTAACTGTAAATTTATCATTAGTTTGTGACATTACACTTTCACTGATTTTTTGTTGTGGTTGAGTCGTCACTGGTTGTTGTTTTTTTGGTTCAATTAATTCAGAAACGTCTTCAAGACTAAACGAAGCTGGCATCATTGGATTTGATTGAACAATTGGATTTTTAATCATTGCATCCTTAATAGCTTGTGGTAGTTTTGAGTTATTAATTGCTGATTCAGTTATTTCTTTTGGTTGTCTAACTGGGTTTCCCATAGCTTGTGGTGCTGGTTGACTTGTTTGTACTTGTTGATTCATTGGTTGACCACCATGTGGGTTGCTTACGTAACCGCTAGTGTCTTGTGTTATCATTGACGAATCAACGTTACCTGGTGTGTAAGACCCCTCATTTACGCTGTTCATAACAGCTTTTGCTTTACCTAATATCCCTTGTAATTTGGACATATCTACTGGTTGTGGAATTTCGTTCATATTTTTATTTGTTAAAGTCTGCTGATGTTATATTACCAGTCATGTTATCATTTCCATCTTTATTATAATCACCTTTACGTCTTCCAGTTTTAGGGTTAATGTCGCCCTTGTTAAACGAAGGTAAATCACTTATTGCCTTGTTAAATTTCATATTAGTGGGTTTGATGGACCCATCAACTATATTATTAACTAAAAATTGTTTCCATCCTGAATTAGTATTACCTTTTTTAGTTTCTGCAGTCTTACCTCCTTTTTGCCAAACACTAATCATCTCGTTACCCTTTTTTGATTTTCCGTGTTGATGTATTTGTACGTATCTGTCTGTAACCCCACCCTTTTTATCTCTATACTTAAGCCAGGCCTCATATTTATTCTTAATAATATCCATTATATCTTCCGTGTTACTTTCGGATAATAAAATGTTTTTTTCTTCTAATATAATAGATTCATATATATTGTAAAGTTTCATTTGTTTTTTTTAAATAATAGATACTTGTCCCTTATTAAGTGTTGTGTCTGGTGCAGTATAATTACTACTTGGTCCGTAACCCCATTTAGAGGTGTTGTTTGCAAAAGCCGCAAGTCTACCAGACCCAGATATTGCTGGATTACCATTAATGTCATAATCACCACCACCGTTATAACTATCCATGAATATACCAGTACCTTTACCATATATTGGTGTTTGTGTATCTGACAATGCTCTACTGTGTGTAGCGCCATAATTGTTAGCATCAGCTTCGCTATTATAGTTGTTTTTAGCTATAAGTCTTTCTCTTGCTGCTATTGCCGCTTGTTCTAATTTATTACTCATAATTATATTATTTTAGGTTTATCGTTATTATTCATGTACTCTATTAAATATTTCATATTTTGTATTTCTTTCTCATATGACTCATAATATTGTACTCTGTTGTCTGCTATTTGATTAGAAACTTTTGAGCGTTTACCTCTAACTGTTTTACTAGATGTTTTATCATTAGTTAAGTCAGGGATACCATTTTTTTCGTGTGTATCTTTATGGGCGTTACCACCTTTATATTTTCCTTGACCACCAGTTGTCTCGATATTTTTCTTTTGTTTGTAAATTTTATCTACACCCTCTTGGTTTGCACTTTTAAGTTCTTCAAGTTTTTTTTCTTCATCACTTGTAAGTCTTCCTTCTTCTTTCTTTTTTTTAAGTCTAGATATTTCTGTAGTTAAACTATTACCATTATAATGTTTACCACCTACATTGTATGTGCTATTATAATGGTCTTTATTGCTTTCGTTAATATTAGACATCTTATAGATTAGGTTTATTATTTTCTTTTTTATCTAGTTCAATTTTTATTTGGTTAATTACGTCTTGAACCACCTCTGGAGATTCGTTTTTAAGGATTTTTATTAATTCGTTGGTTTTGTTTTTTAATATTACATCATTACCTTTACTTACAAGTTCTGATGTGTCATTTCTAGAATCCATTAATTCCTTAACCATTCTTCTCATTATATCTTTAGAAGATTCTGTAATCTCATCAGAATCTTCTTCATCTTCTGAATTAATTGTAGTGTCATTAACATCTAAGTAATTTTCTTCTCCACCATCAACATATAAATTACCTTGGCGTCCACCATATGGTATCCCCATTTCGCCATAACCAAATATAGCTGAAGGGTTTCTAACTTGACCAATGTGTTGGTCCATTGTTTTTGGTTCTTGCGGAACATTAGTGCCTGGTGTTTTCACACTTACTTGACTATGTGTGTTTACCTTATCACCCCCACCACCAATAACGTCTTCTTCTAGTTCTTTAGGTTTCCTTGGTTTGTATTTTTCTTGAAAAGATTTCTTACTAAATTTCATAAATATCCTTTTTATTATAAATATAACGAAAAATGGTAATATTTATAATAAAACATATTAACTATGTCATTTAGAACAAAATTAGATTATTCAGACAATAGACAAATAACACAAAGAGAAAGAACATCCACCACTTTAAGTGGTACTACAATTTTTGGTTTGCCGTTTAGTGGATTAACTTCTGGTGTAGATTCTGACACCGCTATTGTTACTGAAAATAATAATTCGGCGTTTATTTACGCCACTTTTTCTGGAAATACCACATCAACTACATTTACTTGGCCAGATGTTAGAATGTCTGTTCTAGATAATAATTTTTCAGCAATAACACCTTCTAATAGTGCTCAAACTCAAAGTAGTGGAATTGTATTTGGTCAAAATCAAACCACAACTATAGATGGTAATACTGTTGTATTGTCTTATAGTGGTGTATCTATTGATGAGCTTCAAGTTAGTGCTATGACTGAGACTACCTCTGGGGTGTACACTGGAACTACATTTGTACCTGTAGGGTTGTTTAACGTTTATAGTGCTAGTTCTTTGGACTACAAAGGTAGGGCGATATGGATTGACTGCCCTGAGATAACTAGAACTAAAAAGCTTATAGTTACGAATGATGCCACTTTTTCAAATATTGGTTCTAATGCATCAGCTGGTGCATTACATTATGATAGTGACGGAGTGTTGACTGTTAATACTTCAGACGCTAGAATGAAATCAAATATTAATACGATTAATAACGCTCTAAATAAGGTTAAGAATTTAAGAGGTATTACTTATAATTGGAATTCTGATTTAAGTGGTAATACTAGGGTTGGGTTTGTAGCTCAAGAAGTTAATGATGTTATGCCTGAATTAACCTTTGTTAATCAAAAAAATGAAGATAAACTAATGGGTGTTCATTATCAAGATGTTACAGCTCTATTAGTCGAGGCTATTAAAGAATTATCATCTAGCGGTTCTACCATATTTAGTAAAGATGAGGTTATAATTAATAGTCAAACGGTAGCTTCAGAAGATAATAATATAGAGTTAAATTACAATGGTACTGTAGATTCTGCTTTAAATGGTGGTATATTTGTAAATAAGGGTATTGACGATACCACTAATTCAGAGTTTATGATAAATTCTGATGGGGATTGGGTTACAAATAATTATATTAAACCTTTTGGTTTGTTTGTGCCAGAATATACTCCGACTTCCAGTTTAGATTCAAAAGGTAAGGTTGGTGAGATAGTTAGGGATGACAATTATATTTATATTAAAACAAGTAGTGGTTGGAAAAGGTCTAACTTAGAAACATTTTAACTATGGGTAATTTAAAAAATTTTAACTTTAATAAGGTAGACGCATTTTTAAGTAACTATCAATATTATGACTATTATTTAGCTATGGATGGATGCGCTTTTCCACCTAGTTCTGGTTCAGTTAGTGGTGATTGTTTTGTTGTTAATTATGACTTTAATAATTCAAATATTTATTCAACAGGTACAACCTCTGCAGATACAATATATAGTCTAACAACCTGGACGGGAGCAACTAATGTTGGACACACCTTTAAAACATTAGGTCTAACTGGTATTGACAACGGTTATATAACATATAGTAAAACTAGTGGTGACACAAGTAATTTATCATTGTTAAATGCATTAACTGGGAGTACTGTTATTATAACTTCAGGTGATACTAGGCTGAGGCTTAATAGTGTTACAGGTATGACGGGTACTTATGAATATCCGATAGATATACTTTCTGATTCTACTGGAAATTATGCTAAATTGTGTGGTGGGTTTTATCAGGGATATTATAAGTTAGATGGTTATGATTATCAAGTATTACCAAATAGAGTAGAAAAAGGTTGGGTTTCTGATTTTTGGCTTAAAAAGTCTGATTTAAATTGTTCTGGTTATACTGGAACAACACTTAATGATACATACCCAGAGAATAAGGGATTCTTTTTCTATATGGGTACTAGAGCAGAAAATAAATTCTGGAACATATTTGAAGGATTGAATACTGGGTGTACTAGTGGTTGTACTTCATCTAGTGCTTGCACTGGAACTGTCACGACTAATTGTACAGTACCTAAAGAAACTGAAATAGCTATTAGTGGTGATAGTGGTTACCCTATTAGGCTTAGTCCTCCACCGCTTAATATTACAGATGTAAGTAATCAATTCTTATTATATGGTAGGGCTGGTGAGAATAGCAGAAAGTGTGGTACTTGTGGTTCTACTAATAAAAAACTGGGTACATTAACCGTTTGTGATACAGCTACCACTATAACAGTTACTGGATATACTACTGAAGTAACTAATACTCAAAACCCATTTCTTATATATGGTAGAGGTGGAGAAAGGGCTCATTGTGGCACATGTGGTGGTTCAAGTGGGTTTGGTCATGAGACAATATGTTCTTTTAGTGGTTTTACATCCCCTTTAGATGAATTGGATAAAGATTCTGATGTGATAGATAATGCTATCGGATTTAGAATAAAGGATGATGGTAGTATTGGTTACAGGAGCCTTAAGGTTACTGGTTCTTGTGTTGATAGTGTATATGTAACTGGTGTAACGATAGAAGAGTCATACTCTACTAGTGGTATGGTGCTAGATAATCAATGGAGTTTTGTTTCTATTAGGTTCTCATTAGATGAGTATATTCCTGAGGGTGAGTTATTATGTGCTAAGCGTAGAAAGGGTAAATTAATGTTTTATGTTGATGGTAGATTAAAACATACTATTTATGATGTTGATGAGTTTATAGGTAGGAGATTAAACGAATATAAAGATAAGCAATTAGGTGTACCTTTTAATATTAGTGTTGGTGGTGGAAGTCAAGGATTAATTGAGAGCATGACTTTTGATGGACAAGACCCAGGTGACTTAGGTCTTAATATTGAAAAGAATTTTGCAGGTACCTTTATTGGTGATATATCACAATTTAAATTATATATATGTGATTTAGATTGGGGGGATATAAATAATAATTATGACGCTGATAAGAATAGGTATATTTAAATGTAAAATAAATTACTTTTAATTACCAACTATCTAATTTACGGTATATTTATTAAATAAATGATAGCACCAATATAATTGGTCTATCGTAGTTAAAAAAAGAAATAGATGGCTAATAATAGATTAATTTTAAGAACACTTAATAGTCCGTGGATAGTTCCAGCACCAGACCTAACTAAGGGTTCTGTGTTGACTCATTCTGAGGTTGATAATAACTTTATTTATCTTAAGGGTGAGAGTATTTATAGTGTTGATTCTTCACCTAGCGTTATCACACTTAATAAGGTAAATGGTTCTTCACTTACAATAAGTCTTAGTGGTTCAACAAACACTTATACTAGTGGTACTACCATTGTGGGTAACACAATATACTTCGATAGGAACGATTCACTTTCAGCTTACACGGCTGATTTGACTAGTGTTCTTAGTGGTGTTACACTTACCGATGGTAATGGTACGACTGCAAATGGTAATTCTGTTAATTTAGGTGGTGCTTTAACATCTAATGCGATAATTAGTGGTGGTGGTAAAAATTTAGAATTAGGGACAAGTACTAACTTGTTAAATGATATTAAAATAAATACTACAACTGGTTCTGAAACATACTCTGGAGGTAGTTTAACTAATATAGAGTTAAATACACCAACCAGTTTTGATAGAAAGGTTACTGACGGTGATGCTGTGACTCTTTTTGAAGGTTATTCTAGTTCTTTAGATTTAAAAGCTACAAAACCTACACTTAGTGGGGAAAGTAGGGTGTATGTTACACCCCAAGCTGTTGAAATTACTCAAACTAATACTACCACAAATAAGGGTGGTAGATTACAACTTACAAGTAATAGTAGTGATTATACATATACGGATGGTGCTAATATAACCAGTCAATTGTTTATGAGTTCAGCTTCAACTAATGTAACTATAACTGAAACAGGTGGTGGTAATTCTGGTTTAATAATAAAGCCTGAAGAATCTCTACTTTTTACTGATAATGCTAGTTTAAAGTTAACACCTAGTGCTACCACATTTACAGATAGTAGAGCAATTACTAAGGGTATTGAATATGCGTCAGATTATTCATCTGGATGGACTGTTAATTCATTAGTTACTAAGGGGTACGTAGACAGTTCTAGTGGTAGTAGTGGTTCTTCTATTTATACGGCAAATGATACAATAGGAAGTACTAGGGAATTAACCTTGACAGATACTTTAGTGTTTAAACAAAGTGGTGGTGATAACTTGTTTACCCTTAACACAAATGGAATAGTAACTATTCAAAACGGAGGAAACACTTATGGTAAATGGTTTGCTAATGGGGATGTTGCTCTTGGAGGAGGCACAATAATTGGTGTACAGGCTGGAATTACTTTACATAAAAATACTCTTATTAAAGGAGAAGGAACTGGCAGTTCCGATAATTGCTTTCAAGTATTAGATAGTGGTAATAATGGTCTCTTTAAAGTATTTGGAGATGGAACTACAATAATAGGTGGAACATCTTTAGTTGGCACTGAAGACATATCTTTACAAGGTAATACTCTTATTAAAGGTTCTGATAATTCAGCATCGACAAGCGGATTTAAGTTTATTGATTCAAGTAATAACTCTAAATGGGATTTTAGAAATGATGGCAATGTTCATTTAGGACAGGCAACTACATTTAATTCAACAGCTCAAGAAATAATAAAACTTTCTTCAAATACAACAAATCCATATATGTCCGTTGATGCAACTACGGGAACTCAAAATTCCAGTTATTTAGTAAAGCGCCAGGGTACAGATAAATGGTTATTTGGAAATGAAGGTTCATCTGATAGTTTTAGAATAAGAAATCTACAAACACCATTAAATCCAATAGTAATAACAAACGCAAATGCAATAGAAATGACAGGAAATGTTAGTAGTACTTCTACAAGTTCTATTGCGGCTTTTATTGCAAAAGGAGACGGTTCTTCACAGGATGGTTACATTCAGTTAAATTGTTCACAAAACTCACATGGTATAAAACTTAAATCACCAGCACATTCTGCTGCCGCAAGTTATACTTTAACATTTCCAGACGATGCTGGTTCTAATGGTCAAGTTTTACAAACGGATGGTTCAGGAAATCTTTCTTGGGGTTCAGTTGGTGGTACCCCCTCTTTAAATAACGGTCAAATATTTGTAGGTAATGCTTCAAATGTTGCTACTTCTGTAGCAATGACTGGTGACGTTGCAATAACAACAAGTGGGGTAACTACAATACAATCAGACGCTGTAACTTATGATAAAATACAAGATACTACTCAAGCAGCTTTATTGGGTAATCAAACTGGTGCGGGAACGGTATCAGAAATCCCAATAATAGAACAATATATTTCTAGTTCAGGAACTATTGCGGGATATTTGAACGCTACAGCTAATTGGGATGTAAATGGAAACTATTTAGGTACAGCGCCTACAATAACTGGAACTTATCAAGGTCAATCACATTATAATGGTGACTATTGGTTTAATGCAGTAGATGATAATGTTTGGATTAGATTAATTAGAGGATAATAAATAAGATAAGAGTATGGCGATTATATTAAACAAAGGAAGAGTCACATCGACCCCAAGTGTAGTTGATAGAACAACATATACACGACCAAGTGATTGGACTGATTTACCAGCATTATCTCAAGGGGATGAAAAAGTATATCTACTTGTAAATGTTGGCGAAAAAGGTGGAAACTATATGAGGTTAAAATTTCAAGGTGATTATACTGTAAATTGGGGAGATGGAACAGCAAATACAAACCATAATTCCAATACAGATGCAGACCATGAATTTCTATGGTCAAATGCACCGTCAAGTTCTTTAACAAGTCAAGGATTTAGACAAGTAATAGTTACAGTTACGGCTCAATCAGGCTCTCAATTAACTCACTGGAATTTGGCAACTTCGCCTTATGTACCTACTGGAACTGGGTATAATGGAAGTGTAAATCATTGTGTTTGTAGAGTTAAAATGGCTGGAACTAATTTTACAAGTCTACAATCAGCAGTGCGATTTTATAAGGGGTTGATAGAGTTCGAGTATGTAGGTACAAATAACGTAAATGATATAAGTTACATGTTTCACACTTGCCAAGCCTTAGTTAAGGTTGGTTCTTTTGATACTTCAACTGCTCAAAACATGAACAATTTATTTAATGGTTGTGGGTCTTTAATTAGTGTTCCTCAATTCGACTTATCAAGTGCTACAAATGTAACATATATGTTTCATGCTTGTTATGTTATTTATGACATACCAAAAATGACATTACCAAGTACGGTAACGAATTTACAATATACCTTTAGACATTGTTATGCTTTACAGGAAGTCCCATTTACAAACTTAAATCATGTAACAAACTTTTACTCAACATTTGCAAGTACGAGCATTAGAGAGTTTAACTTTTCATTGAATAGTGCTACAAGTTTATCTCAAATGTTTTATCAATGTTCTACGATACAAACGGTAAAATTCCACAACATACCAGTAGGGCAACTTACAGATTTATCCTATGCTTTTGGTTATTGTTATTCATTAACTTATATAAAACCTTTTGATACTTCAAATGTAACTAACTTTAGGAATTGTTATTCTTATCTCAAATTTGATATAGATTTAAGTTGGATAGATACTTCAAATGGAACAAACTTTGAATCTATGTTTGAAGGTAATGCAGGTATAACAGATGCAAGTTGGTTAAATATTACTACTTCAGCAGTAAACGTCATAGAATTATTTAGTGTTTGTACGAGGTTAAACAAATACCCTACAATGGATTTAACAAACTGTACAAGTCTTCAAGCAACATTTTCTACAAATAAACAAATGATTGAACCACCAACTTTAAATAATGCTTCAAGTATAGTCAATTGTATGCAGACTTTTCAGAATTGCAATAATTTAAAAAAGGCAGTTCCATCAAGTGTTTTAAGTGGGCAACTAACAAGCGTGAGGGAAATGTACTATAATTGTTATAATATCGAAAGTGTTCCAGCATATGATTTAAGTGCAATTGTGGCTTATCCAAATTCTTATAGATTTTGTTATATAGCAAGTGGTTTAAAGGAATCATTAATAACCACCCATAAATCTCAAACAAGTTATGCTAATTGTGGTTTAAGTAGAACAGCAATAGTAGATATATTTAATAATTTACAAACTAATGCAGATGGTAGAACTCTTTATGTTGGTTCAAATCCTGGTTCCCCACAATTAACGGCAAGTGATTTATTAATAGCTACAAATAAAGGTTGGACAGTATCAAGTTAATAATATAAAAAAGAAAAATTATGTTTTATAAATACGAAGAAGAAATTGAAGGTTGGGAAGTAGGGAATAAAATATCATTTCCTGACGGTGTTACGTTATCAATAGATAATAAGATTGAACATAAAGGTTGGTTTTGGAGTGATGAACCACCTACGGAATATACAGAGTGGTTAGAATCACAAGAAGAAAATAACATAAACTAAAATTAATTTATTATGAGTGCTACACCAAACGTAAATGTATTAAAAATAACAGAAATTAACGCTATTAGCGGTAAAACATCTTTAAATAATAACGACATAATTCTAATTGAAGATAGTGAGGCTAGTAACACTAAGAAAAAAACCACAATTGCTGATATTAAAGCAACTGTAGGTTCTACGGGAACTCCAGGGGTTGCTCAGTCAATAAATAGCTTTGCTTTAGCTAATACTACTACCCAAGCTACTATAGCCAACCAAATGTTTTCAGTAAAAGTAATACCTACAGTGTTGAGGGAGGTTACTCAAATGAGCTTTTTTGTTATTCTTTCCGACACTCAAAATGTTACACTTAGTATTCACGATAGTTCAGGTAATCTTATAAGTGGTGCTTATGGGTCTACAGATGCTAGTGTGGTAGGTACAAGAACAGTAACTTTAAATAACTCAGTTACTTTACTAGCTAATAATGAGTATTATTTTTCAATATGGGCGCAATCAGGGTCAGCTTCAGCTAATTTTGCATCTAAACCACTTTATTCAAACGCTGGTTTAGGTAGAGAAAATCAAAATTACTCTAGCTCAACACCTCCTAACACATTAGCTGTTGGGCCAACAAATAAATGTTTCTGGCTTAGCGCATTTTAAAATAAAAAAAACATAACTTTAATAAAAATTTAAATATTTATAATTATGAACGCAAATATATATGAATATGGGGTAGACCCTAAAACAGGACTTAAAAGGAGGTTAGTAAGAGATACGGTTGTTATTCAAGAAGAGATGGACTCAAATTCAAAACCTAAAGCAGTTGTACACTTAAGATTACAAACTTATGTTGAAAACGAAGATATTGTGACTATAGTTACAGATGTAACGGCAGGTTATGAAGTTATTAAGGGTGAAATTTCTTATAATATAGATGGTGAGACTTTACCAAAATATACCATCAACCCAGAAACTGGAGAAAAAACTTTAGATATTGACCCAGAAACTGGTGAGCCTTTTGCAAGAGACAACGGTTATGAAAATACTATAATATTATCTAAGTGTCCAATACCTTTTGATGGTGTGTTAGATAACAGCATTAAAGAGTATTATAAGATTATAGATTAATACTATATATAATATAACATATGAATTTTAACATAAATAAAAACGCAACCCTACCAGTTCTAAATATGGAATTGATTAAAGATGGTAGATATACGTATAGAGAGTTTAATGATAAAGTTCAAAACGCTAAAATATACTTCACTATGTCTAATCTAGATACAGGTGTTAAAGCTGTTAGTAAAAAAGAAGCGAAACTAACACTTAAAAATCAGTATGATGGTTGTAAGGATGAAGAGTATTATTTAACATATCAATTTACAAAAAAAGAAACTTCAAAGCCAGGTACTTATGTAGGTAATTTTATAATAGAATTTCTTGATGGTACTGGGACTATTATAGTTCCAATAAGAGAAGAGTTGTATATTCAAGTTCTAGATGGTTCAATAAAAAGATAGTCAATAGTTGTATTTTTAAAATATTATTAGTAAATTTGTTAAGCAATTTGTAAATTGCTTAATACTTTTATAATGACTTGTATCCTTGACAAGTTAATTTAATAATAGTACTTTTGTTTATAAAATATAAAAGTATGTCTGAATCAAAAGTCAGTTTCGAAGAGATAGAAAGTTTTTTAGTTGGTAGAGACCCTCAAAAATATATAGTAGGAATTGAAGCTACGTATTATGAAAATTTTGTATCATTAATCATTAATGACCCTAAAAAGGGTAAGTACATTGAAAAACATACTTTAACCCCATTCTTATGGATGAAGCATGAAGTTGTTGATTTAATCTATAATGGTAATAGGTCTTTGATAAAAAAGGCTATGAGAGAACATAAGGTTAA
>CERN01023548.1_pt1 | contig 14760 bp, 21 predicted proteins | sample 530761 | NCBI WGS metagenome assembly CERN01 (sample SAMEA2620947, study PRJEB7988) | marine metagenome | isolation source: saline water (ENVO:00002010), including | reverse complement strand
GTTTAATATTTTCTTAATTAGATACTTCATTTAATATAAATATCACATAAAACACAAGTTTTTTATTAACATTTTGGCCTTTTCCAAATCTCCGGCGTATATATATAATGCACAGGGGGAAAGGGGGTTAGAATAAAGAAAAAAAAGAGCGTTAATTATACACCTGTTGAGGGTGTTTTTTATTTTGTACCCATACACTTTTCTCATAAAATCCCTATATTCTTATTATGTTCAAAACAGAGTCTAAAATATTAAAATGGATGGGTAACAAGTACATCAACGAGATTGTTACCAAAGACCTTAACAAATTTCTTCAAGAGCTTGAGGAAGCACAGAATTCAATTTCAGTAAAACAAACTAAATCATTCGCAACTATCGACAAAGTAAAACTTGAGTCCAATGAGGAAGAACATTATTTAATTTTACGAGGTAATAAAGATCACAAAAGTAAACTTAAAGAAGTTGTGGAGATAATTGTTGCTCACTTAGAAAATGAGTTCAAGATACACACAAAATTTAATCTAAATGAAGTAAGATATGGTGGAAGAGGAGCTGCGGGTTGGGAACTTCATCGAGAATTTTCACTTTTACTTAAAGTAATCTAATCATATTTATTATAGTATGGATGATTTAATTAACAAAATAGTGGAGGAAACGATAGATAGTATGGTTTATAGGGAAAAACCTAAAAAGAAACATATTAAACGAATGGATAAGGATTTAGGTCCTCTAAAAGGTTTCCCAATAGAAAAATTTAAGAATGTATTCCCACCAAGTAACGAATCTAATGAGACTGAGGAAGAACTTAAAAAATTAGATGGTATTTTAATCGATGATAAATTTGTCGATAGTGCTGATGACATAGACAATCACTTCAAAAATTATTTGGAGTCAAAAGACTTAGAATTTCCTTTGGAAAAAATTAAGAAGTATATGCCAGGGGTTAGGTCAATAATTTTACAATTAAAATATCACTATAACCGTCCACGTCCAGGACAAATTGCACAAGCAAAAGGAATGGATAAGTTTGACCCTGAATCATTAAAATCTGCGTCAACACCATCATACCCATCAGGACATGCAACGCAAGGTAGATTTATTGGTAAACTTTTAGGTGATATATATCCAGAACATAAAGAACAATTAATAAAAATAGGTGATGATATAGCCTATAGTAGAAATATGGCAAAGGTACATTATCCAAGCGATACTAAATTTGGTAAAAAATTAGGTGATGAATTGTATGATTATATTTCTCCAGATAAAGGTAGGGTTAAAGAGGTTAAAAATAGATACGGTGTTGAATTAGACGAAATGTTTAATACAATATGTAAAATAATAGATGAAAGACAAAAAATATAATTATGGGGTGTGGATGTAAAAAGAAAGCTCAACAAAGAAAAGATAAAATAAGAGAGGAGAATCAAAATCCTGAACTAAGGAGACGTAGAGAAGAGCAGTTGGTAAAACTTAGGGAAAGTGTTAAATCTAAACTCAACAACTTTAAGAGATTAAGTAGATAAAATTTTTTTAATTACTTTATTTTTATTATCTTTGTAGTATGAAAAATAAAACTACAAAAATTGTTTCTATAGGGTGGAAAGAACACGACAGATTCGTCGCAATGGGTAAACTAATTCAACAAAAGAAAGCTAAAAAATTATATTATTCTTGTGATAAGTTTTATTACGAAGTAGAAAGAGGTAATAAAGTTTAATGTACTTTAACCTCAACTTCACAGAATTGATTGAAGTAATCACCAAATATCCTATCATTATCCCCCCATATCTCTTCTATAATATCAAATTCAGACGAATCATAAGACCTATAACTCTGTAATGGATAATCTTTCCTCCAAAATAAGTCACTACCTATTTCTAATCCCTCCCACAACATAGGGGACCGTTTACTAGAAGGACGAAACTCCACAAAAATATTCCAACAAGAGTACCCATGTTCTCCGTAAGACTCGGATTCATCCATTAAGAAATCATACCCAACTGGCATTATTCGATATTCAAAGTCAGTAATACGGTCTGAACCAGAACCATCATGAAACATATGTCCCCATTGTTGACCATCATCATAAGCTTGAGTTCCTTTAATGCCTCCTTCCCATTCTATTCTTAAAATAGGATAAATAATATCTAGAACATTATTAAAAGGAGTATCCATATTTTCCATTTCAATACCAACAAACTTTAATATCGTCCAATCAGCATCGCCAACCTTATCCCATTGTTTGAAAAGGACTTTTTTCATTTCAGGAGTAATCCACTTTTCAGAGTTGGGAATATCCCCTAAACGAAGTTCTTGATGGGTACCAGCTTCGCTAATCAAATTTTCATTACCAATATCTTTAATAAATTCTATTATCTCTGTGTATGAATCTGAATTTCTTAGTTCTTCGAACCCACCGACATTTACCATAAGTTCATGTTGTTGAGAGGGAAATTTTGAAACTAGTTTATCTAAATATTCTATTTGTTCCGGGGTTGCTTTCCTCGCAAAATTTCGTACATCGTCTAACTCTATTTCTCCTAAGAAATGAACCAGAGTATAGAGAGAATTATCCAATTTTGTGGGTAAATCACGTGTTATGACATTACCGAAGTAACCTTCATGTTCCATAAGTAATTCTAGTATCCGTTTTTTCATCACTAATAAATATCTCTAGGTATTTATATGTGATGAAACTAATGAACATTTATAAGGAACTAATTAAGGAGGAAACTGAAAAGGTAAAAGAAAAACCCGTATCCGATACCATAGATAAAGATATAGAAGTAAAAGAACCTAAAGAAAAAAAATTAGGAGAACCTATAACTAATGAATGGAGAAAAATGATAGACAAAGGTTTAAGTAGTTATGGTTGTAAATTTTTATTTAGTATTGCGAATAAACTAAAAGATAAATCAAGAAAAGGTAGTAGAGAAGAGGTAAGATACCAAGAAACAAGATTAAAATATTTAACTTCCCTTCCTAGTTTTGAAAAATGTGGAGAGGAGAGAACTCAGGTAGTAAAACCTAAAGAGAAAAAACCTTCAGTTCAACAAAAACCAGAACCAACCCAACAAAAACCAACTTTAACAACTACTCAAACTCAAGAACCAGAGTTAACAACTACACAAACTCAAGAACCTACAGAAGTTAGTGTTGAAACCACCTATGATAACCCTAAGGTGGTACCGTTTCCTCTTTATGGGTCAGAAAGTGAGATAACTGACATAGAAAATTTACAAACTGATGAATTTATAGATGACCTTGTTATTAACTTAGATTCGCAGATAATAAATCAAAAACCGGAAGTTCAAGAAAAATTAAAAGAATATAATTTAGACGCAGAGAAAATGTCTAAGTTAATACCTTTAACTAAAGAAACTAGAGATTTTATGATGAAGTTGGATATGGAAGGGTTAAAATTACCTCATTTGATGGTATTATATGATAACATTCCTGAATTTTATGAAGCAATAAGAAATAACCTTGAAGTTGATGTAAGTAAGTTATCTCCAGTAACGAAAGTTATGAATTATAATGAGTTTTGGGAATGGACAAGAAAACTCTGGGATAAGACCTCAGATTATTTAATAACTAAAGTATCTGGGACAATTCCAGAACTTGGAGAAGAGTTTACGGTTTTACCTTAAACTTTACGAAAACAATGATATTTATAATATATGAAAGCAAGAATTATACTAACCGAACAACAATTAAAAACTATTATTGCAGAACAAGCGGCCAATCCTGATTGTGTGGTTAACACCCAAGCAGAATCTTCAGTGGTCGCTAATCCTCAAATGGGAGACCCAGGAATAAATCAAAACTTTGTAAATAATATGCACGCTAAGCCAACTCAATTTTATAATGCAAGGATGAGTGCGATAACTCAGAAACTATCTTCATTAAGAACTGATTATCCTTTAGGTCCTAATGGGTTTCAAGGATTTTGTCAAGGAGAGAATCCACTTTGGCAAGCAAAATTAAATAATAAATTGAATTACGTACAACAGTGTATGAATAACCCTGGTAGTTGCTAGGAAAATAATAAATTAAAAATTATGAGAACAAGATCTGAAATAAAAAGAAATAACATTAGAAAAGCAAACCTAATGGTAGAGGCTAAACAAAGAACCAATAGAGGTAATATGAGTAGTAGTTTTGGTTTATTTAATGAACAATGTGTTACACCAAGAGATACCGAGGGTGTTTATATGGGAGCACCAGAAGGTACAGAACCAATGATGGATATGCCGATGGGTAACGATATGATGGGAGGAGGAAGTCCTTGTCCTGAATGTGGAGGATTACCATGTGGTTGTGGGGCTAATAATAGTCAAATGAACTCTTTATCAGCTGGGATGATGGGTGGTATGGAAGGAATAGACGATGATGATATGTTAATGGATGACCAAATGTTAATGATGTTTATGAATGAAGATGAAGGAATGAAACCAGACTTTATAGACTTAGATAAAGATGGTAATACTACAGAACCAATGAAAACTGCCGCTAAAGATAAGATGGATGAAAAATGTGGAGGTGGTTATGGTAAAGATTTAGAAGAAGGTTGTGGTGGTTACGCATCGGACGATGATGACTATGATGGTAGATATGATATGACAGAAAACTATAAAGCTGTTACTGCACAACCACTTACTGATTCATGGGGTAACAAATACAATCACATATTAAATGAATCCACAAAGGTTAATGGAGCAAAATCTTTAATGCACAGAATGAAAAAGGTGATTAGATAAGGATGAATAAAAAAATAATACTAAGAGAAGACCAATTAGAAGATTTAATCTCTAGTTTAGATGATTTCGAAAATGAGGAGGTTGATTCGGGAACACCTTGTAGGTGTAACGACTTTTCTTTAATTTATAATACCCCTAATTGTGAAGTGGGTTGTGAAGATCATGGAGGTCCAAAAATGGATGGTCTTGCTCCAATAACAGGTATGGGAGATGTTCAATATAGTTATGAACCAGGAGAGATTGCCTCATCCAACTCTAGTTCTTCATTCGGATATACTCCACTACAAGAAAGACAGAATAGAAGAAACATTAACAGATTCCTTAATGAACAAAGTAGTGGAACAACTGGAGGGTACGGATATGCAGTTTGTGCAAGTCCTTGTCTAAAGCATTGTGATGATTTACCTATACCACAATCATGGTACGATATGGTAGACACAAAAGGTTGTAACTTTGTTACTAATAGAATGAACAATATGCAACAAAGGATGGCGACTATGGAAACAGACCCTACGAATCCTCAGGGTGAACATTGTAACTGTCAATACAAAAGACTAATGTGTAAAAAGCATTACCTTAAAGATAGAAAGATATCACTAGGTTGTCAAGGAACAACATAACCTACTCCTCTTCGTTAAAAAAATCTATATCAACCTCCCTTTGATAACATTCATCCTCGAGCGACTCCATTTGTTCCTGAAGAAAATCCATTAAATCTTTTACACAAGCAATATCTTCACACTCATCTCTAGTTTGTAAAATCATATTTTGCAATTCACTAAAGTCTACATTATTAACTCCAAACATTCTTAAAATTTTTATTATTATTATTTTATATGTATTAAATATGCTTTAGATTGTAAAAATTAATTTAACCATTAAAAAAGACTCATTAGTAATCATTTTATTTTTGTTTGATATTTATTTATAAGATATGAAAAAACGACGAGTAAATACCAAACTTAAATTGATGTCCATCATTACTGAGAGGATAAGTGACTTTGTGTGTTCAGAAGACGAAGACGCCTTTTTTGGTGATGGGGGTGAGAGAGTTAATCAGAAGTTAACAAAGGAAGAATTACAAGAAAGAGTAGAAGAAATAAACATAAATGAGGAAGTTGGATTTGTTAAGGTAAGGGAAATGAGAAAAATAATTAAACAGTTAATTAAAAAGGGTATAGATGAAGAATATTAATGAAGAAGTAAAAAGAATGAGGGAATTAATGGGTTTGAATGAAAATATCCAACATAATAATTTTGCTCAAATGGGGTTAACAAGAAAAACGATTAGTCGTGGTGGAGTGATGTACCAAGAACAAGATATGGTTGACGGTGTTGATACTTCAGAGGAACCGGAATCTGAATTCGATAAAGAGGTTGAAGCAAGAAAAGATGCTTTTGAAAAAGATGTAATGGACTATAGACAGGAAGTTTCTGATAAAATAGAAGATGTGGAAAGTGAAGAAGAAAAGAGACAGGAAGATATAGTAGCCCAAAAAGAGAAAACAGAGGAGGAAAAGAAGAAAAAGGAGGAAGAGGAACTAGAAAAAAAGGAAGAAGAGAAAAGAAAAAAAGAAGAAGAAGAGTTACGAAAAAAGGAGGAATTAGAAGCTAGGTTAGCTGCTCAGAGAGAAAGAACCAAATAAAAAACAAATCTATGAAAAAATTATTTACATCACTTTTAATATTTTTAACCCTATCCACCAGCGCTCAAAACAGCTGGATTAACATCCAATTATTAACAGATAATTACCCAACAGAAACGTCTTGGAACATCACCCCTCCAGGAGGTTATCCTATTATTATTCAAAATGATTCAGCAATGTTACCTAATACCTTGTATGATACTACTATTGCCATTCAAGGTACAATTGTCGCATCTATTTTTGACCAATATGGTGATGGGTTAAGTGCTTCACAGTGGGGAGGTACTGATGGTTGGTTTCTTATACAAAATGATTGTCAAGATACAATTATGTATGTAGCGGGTAATTTTGGTGATACTTTAGTTAATACACTACAAATTGCTCCATGCGCACCTCCTTCTGGTGGTTGTTTAGATTCATTAGCGACCAATTATGATCCAACAGCTGCTTTTGATGATGGTTCATGTATCTACCCTCCCTGTGCTGGTTTAGATACATTTTATGTTATAAATTATTGTCAAGGGGCACAAAATAAAGTTCATTATAAATGGTCAAATATGGCTAACCCTAATTGTAGGATGGCCGCGTATACGAGGTCCACAGACCCTTATTCTTTAGGGTCACAATGGTACCCTTACCCAGGAAATTTTTCAAATACAGGAATATTATTTAGTAATAGTCAAAACAACACAACATATTATTTCTTAGGTATGTTAGCAGATTCTTCTTATACCGATACATTAGTAGTTACAACACAAGAATGTATTCCAGGTTGTACCGACCCAACGGCACTAAATTACAATCCTTGGGCAAATTCAGATGATGGTACATGTCAAGCACCACCTGCAAATTGTATAACTGGAGAATCTAATATAGTAGTAACAGTAATGCCAGACACATACCCAGGGGAGACATCTTGGGAAATAGCAGATACAACCGGAACTGTATTAGCCACATCACCAGCTTACTCTACACCAGGTGTTCCTGTAATTACAGAAGTATGTATACCAAACGGTACGGTTATTGAATTTACCTTGTTTGACTCATTCGGTGATGGTTTATGTGGTTCATGTTATGGAGGAGCTGATGGAGGAGCAGTAGTACAGACCCTTTGTGGTGATACTATATTAGCTATATTACCTGGGAATGCTAATTTTGGAAATGATACTTCTGTAGTATACACAGTGGCTCCTTGTACACCAAATGCTATATTAGGATGTACAACACCAGGATTTACAGAATATAATCCACAAGCAACAGTAGATGACTCATCTTGTGTAACACCAGTCATATTAGGATGTACTGATATAACTTCACCAGATTACGATTCATTAGCTAACACAATGTCAGTAATACCACAATGTCAATATACATTAGTAATTACGGATGAAGCCGAAGATGGATGGTTTGGGGCGTGGGTAGGTATATTACAAGACACAACAATATTAGGTCCATTTATGATGGGTCCTCAAGATGGTTATTCAGAAACATTTACAATTAGTTTAAGTGCTTTAAGTCCAGTAGAGTTAATGTTCTTTGCACCAGGTAATTCAGCTACCACAGCAAATCAATGTGGTTTCTTTTTAATAGGTCCTGAAGGGGACACTACCCTATCAGGAGGGACTAATCCTTGGACTGACCCAATGTTACAATTTCCTTATAGATATAATGGGGTACCTTACTGTGGTGACTTTTGTACAGATGGTGTTCTTGGTTGTATGGACCCAACAGCCTTAAATTATAATCCATTGGCAAATATGCCTGACAATTGTACACCAGTTGTATTAGGTTGTACAAATAATTTAGCTTTTAATTATAACCCTTTAGCAAATACAGATGATAGTTCCTGTGTATCAATTATAATTGGATGTATGGACACCACAGCATTCAACTTTAACCCAACAGCTAATACAAACGACCCATCTTCATGTATATCAGTAATATTAGGTTGTATGGATGATACAATGTTTAACTACAACGCTGCGGCTAACACCGACGATGGTAGTTGTATACCAGTAGTGTTTGGTTGTACAGATCCATTAGCATTTAACTATGATAGTTTATCTAACACAAATAATGGTACATGTACACCAGTCATATTAGGGTGTACGGATGCAACTGCTTTTAATTACAACCCTAACGCAAATACTAATGATTTATCTTGTGTGGCTGTTGTTATTGGTTGTACCGATGCGTCGGCTCTTAATTATGATTCATTGGCGAACACAAATAACGGATGTATATACCCAATTTTAGGTTGTACCGACCCTACCGCATTTAATTATAACCCCAACGCAAATACTAGTGATAGTACGTGTATACCAGTTATTATCGGTTGTACTGACGCAACCGCGTTAAATTATGACTCAACAGCAAATACAAACAACGGTTGTGTTTATCCTATCTTAGGATGTACCGATGCCACTGCGTTTAATTATAATCCTAACGCAAATGTTAATGATTCTACCTGTGTCCCATTTATATATGGGTGTACAGATAACACGATGTTTAACTATGACCCAACCGCGAACACAGACAATGGTTCTTGTATAGCGTTTGTTTACGGATGTACGGATAGTACAATGTTTAACTATGACCCATTAGCAAATACTAACAATAACACATGTGTACCATTCATCTATGGTTGTACCGACTCCATAGCTTTTAACTATAACCCAGCGGCTAATACGGATAATAATACGTGTATTCCAGTATTATCAGGTTGTACCGACTCAATAGCGTTAAATTACAATCCATTGGCTAATACAGACAATGGTAGTTGTATTATACCATTATACGGGTGTACAGACTCGACAGCCTTAAATTATAATTCACTCGCAAATACTGATGATGGATCATGTATTTTACCAATTTACGGATGTACGGATAGTACAATGTTTAACTATAATCCATTGGCAAATACAAATGATGGTAGTTGTATATCCTTTATTTACGGTTGTACCGACCCAACAATGTTTAACTACGACCCTAGTGCAAACTCTGACGATGGGACCTGTATCCAATTTATATATGGATGTACTGATAACACAATGTTTAACTATGACCCAACAGCAAATACCGATAATGGTTCATGTGAGCCTTTTATTTATGGATGTACTGATAGTACAATGTTTAATTATGACCCAACAGCAAATACAGATAACGGATCTTGTATATCATTTATTTATGGATGTACCGATAATGCGGCACTTAACTTTAATCCTTTAGCGAACACATTAGATAATACGTGTTGTTACATAGGAGGATGTACTGATTCATTGGCAGTAAACTATAACCCTAATGCTTGTAATGATGACGGTTCATGTATAACACCAATAGTTGGTTGTACGGATGTTGCGGCTTACAATTATAATCCATTAGCAAATGTATCAGATTCTGCATCTTGTTTGTATAATGCAGGATGTTATGGAGGACCTGGAATTCCTTATTGGTTAAATGATGGGTGTTACGCTTGGGTAATAAGTGTAGATGACTATTGTTGTACTACCGATTGGGATGCGTCATGTATATCAATGTATGATTATTGTCAACAAGGGTGGCCTACTTCAATTGAGGACATATCGGCTCTAGGGATTGTAGTATACCCTAATCCAACAACAGATATAATAACAATAGAAACAAGGTTAGATATAGAAGTTGAGGTTTACGACATTATGGGTAAACTACTAGTAAATAAAGATTCTAAACGAGTTGATTTATCAGATTATCCAAATGGGGTCTATAATCTAATAATTAAACATAACGATAAACGATATACAACAAGAGTGATTAAACAATGAGAAAACTGATATTAATAATACTTGCAGTCGTTAGCTTACAAGTTAATGCACAAGATAAGAAGATAGATTTTAAGAATATATTTAAGTTTGGAACAGTGTATGGTGCAATTAATGGAGGAACATCATTATCCGATCAAGACGAATATTCTGTTATAGACGGATTACAAACATCTGTTAATAAAACCCCTTATGATTACTCAGTACTATTTGGAATAAGAAAGATTAAGAAATTTGGTCACGAAGACAAAGAAAGATTCAAGAATGGAACTGAAAATTCTTTCTCAGATGCCGCAACTCTTGGTAGATGGAATAATAAAATTGAGTTTTTATTTGAGGGTGAATATAAAAGACAGGAAGGAGAGACTTATCTAGACCAACATCACTTTATTAGATACGTTGGCACAGATGGGTGTACTGAAAAGTTATGTTGGAAACATTATATTATAAAGATAGAGTATCTTGAAGATGGGTTCGCTGATATAAAATATTTCGAGGCTTCCGAAAGACTCACCTATAAACCTACACAGGTAGAAAATTTAACATTTAATTTTGGTGCCGCTCAAAGACTAGCAGAACCTTATGGTTATGACCCATTAGCAGAATGGTTATTATCTAATGGAAATATACATTATACTCATTTAGCCATACAAGAAGGTTATACAATGGAATTCGATGGTAATGGAGGGGTTGAGTATTTCGACCCATCTGGTAATTCAGTGGCTACAAGTCCAGAAGTTTGGGAAGCTGTTGTTATACCAACAGTATTAGCAGATTATACTGAAAAGAAACGTAATGAATTAGATAACACAATACAACACTCATTTGTAGTAGGATTTGATTACTACAAATACGAAAAGAAAAGTTGGTTACACGCTTGGGGTAATGTTATGCCCTACCATTATGATGCAGGTGGGGAGTTTAGTTATCACAAATTTAATGGTGGTCAGTGGTTAGATTATTCGGCAGGATTGGTATATGGTCATTGGTTTAATAAAAATTTGGGTGTATTTATAGAAGGAACTTATAACAAGTATTGGAATAGAGAATGGCACGGATTTAGTGCTGGGATAAATTATAGAGTATTTTAGAGATGGCAAAAGAATTAAACGAAGACACAGGATTTCAGGTAAGTATAAAAACCTTATTGGGTATTGGGGCTGGAATGGCCACAGTTATTAGCATGTGGTTTATGTTACAAGCGGATATTGATGAAGCAAAACTATTACCAGAACCAACACCACCAGAAATTAGTCGTATGGAATTTGATATGAAAGACCAATTGGTTCGTCAAACTATTATGGACACTCAAAAAGATGTGGAAGAAATAAAGAAAACTCTAGAAAAGATAGAAGATAAGTTGTACGGTAGATAATATTAAAATGTGGAATAAAAACATATGTTTAACATCTCGTAAAACACTACTGTTAATTGTTGTGATATTATTCAGTACTTTGGTATTGGCAAGCGTTTGGTCTGGTTCTGAAAATATAATAGAAGAAGGTATCGAAGTTCCCGAAGAAATAGAAGGAATGTGGATACCTACAGAAGAAGATATTGCATATCAAGACAGTATGTATCAAATAATACAAAATACTCAAAAAGATATAACAGAAATTAAAGACGATATAGTCTATATTTTAGAGAGATTAGATTATCCAGACGGTACTTGGGATAGTATTAGATATGTTAAAGGTGGTAAAATAGATCAGAGAATAAATTAGTTATGAAAAAAGATTATGCAGTTTGGAAAATATTTGGAGGATACCTATTAGTGTTATTATTAATGATATTATCTAGTACCGTGAACGCTCAAACATATACATGTGATGAAGATATATGTGTAGTTGAATTTAATGCGAGTTGGAACGCAAAAAATAATGTAGAGTGGTTGGATAAGTTAACAGACGTGGGGACAAAAAGAATCTTAATTGACAAGGGTTCTTGGCAAAAAGATTTTAGTATAGTAGTTACACCGACCATTATAATATTTGTGGAGGGTAAAGAAACAAAAAGATACCAAGCAAATATTATGATGGAGATGGAAGCTAAACAAACTGATGTACAAGATAAGATAGACGAAATTATAATGGAATTATTCTAAATGAAAAAATTATTAACAGAACAAGGAGCAACACAAGCATGGACGTGTTGTTGTAATGGTCAATCACATGAGATAGGTGGAATACAAACACACTTCTATGCAAATGGGAATACTTGTAATAGTCAGCCTGGAGGGTGTGCGAACCAAACACTACAACCAAACGGATCATCAAATCAGATACCATGGAATTTACTAAATCCCAATTCAAATAGTGGTTATGGTCAAGGGGCAGGAACTTCTTTTCCGGGTACTGGACAACTTAATGGACAAACCCCTATTGGTATATGGAGTGTTAATAATACTTTTAGTAGTACAAATGGGGGTAATGATTTTGGAGAACCTTACATTTGGTTTACTCAAAATTTAATGGATCCTAACGATCCTTCAAAATGTCTTCCAAACCCAGCTAATTGTAGAACAGAGACACCTCCACCACCTCCACCTCCGCCACAACACAAAGGTTGTATAGATCCAAACGCATTAAATGACGGAGAATGTTGTAATGGAAACCCAAATTGTACTCCTGTTGCTCATAGTCAGCAATGTTGTAAATATGAACGGATTGACGATCCTATAGTGAACGAATGTTGTAAGTGGTGTCAAACAGGTCCCTTCATAGGAAACCCTCCACAGGGATGTAAAGATTGGATGTGTACTGACCCGCAATGGTTAGCCCATAATTGTCCTGGTATAGAACCAATAGAACCAAAAGATAAAGACAAATTTTTAGAACTTAGGGAAGAAATAAAGAGAATTAAGGAGTTATTGTAGTATGTTAAAATTTTTATTAGCAACAATAATAAGTCTATCAGCAAGTGTCAGAGAACCTAGACAAGTTCCTACAGCTCCATTTGATTATGAACTTTCATATAAGATAGAGAATACCTACAAAGGATTCGAAGGATCATTCCAACATGATTATGAAAGAGAAGATGGAGAGATGTTTAACGACATTAAAAGTAGTATAAATTATACTCAAAATCTTAAACTCGGAAATGTACACCTCCCAAACCATGCAATAATCTTCAAAGAAGACTACAACCAAATAACGTCAAAAGAAATATATCAATTTAATAGTGATATGAGATTTCAATTTCACGGATTATCTATAGGGTATGGTATGACATGGGATTTAGAGGATAAATATCTTTATCACCCATCAGTAGGGTTTACTAAACAGATGACATTAGGTAATTGGGAGTTAGAGACGGAAAACGATGTGTACTTTACTAAGGACATAACATACCAAACAGAGGGAAGTGTTTCTTATAACATAACAAAAAATGTTGGTTTGGGAATGTCAGGAAATTATATAAAAACATTAGATAATTATGATTACTCGGCGAAAGTAATATTAACAATAAAATTAACACAAAATTAAAAAAAACAAAAATGGATTCAATTACATGTTATATTAAATGCTATGGAGGTTATCTATTAGCAGTAGGAGCAGGATGTACATTTGGTACGAGCTTATTATGGGGTACAGCGTTATTAGCCGCGGCTGGATATTGGGGATGGCAAGTTATTTGTCCTTGTAAACCATGTAAAAGTGGTGAAGGGGCTTGTTGTAAAACAAAGTAAGATGACGTTAGCGAGAATGTTAATAACCTTTGGTGTGCTATTAATGTTTACTTGGTTGATATATCTTATATTCTTTGAAGAGGTTGCGGGAACTACCCGTGACCTTCTCTTTATTTTAGTTGGGGGATTTTTAAGTTCCTTCCAAAACATTATAGATTATTGGTTTAAGAAAGAGAAGAAAGAACAAAGGGAATGTAAAGAATGATATATTTATAGTATATGAAGAAGAAACAATTATTACAAATAATAACAGAAAAAACCAAACGTAAACCTCAACCGGTCAAAGTTAAGTTAGATTTTGATAAAAATCAGGATGGATCACCAGATCACTATACTAGTGATAGTGAACATTCGAATAAAGAACAAAGTAATGAAACTCCAGATTTTTATTCTCAAAATTTTAATGATGAAGGTACAAATGTAAGACCTTTACATAAAAATACAAAAGGGGAAAAATTTAAGAAAAATAAACATACAGGAGATAATCATTTAACTAAAGGTAATGATTTTAAGATTAAAGATAGCGCAAAACCTAAAGTAGGTAATGGAAATTGGAGTGGAGATGATCATATTTTTGAAGTAGTTGATGAAATATCCTCACAAATATTATATGAGGAGGCTTTTAGAAAAAATAAGAAGTATTTATTAAAAAAGACATTATAATGAAAAAAGAACAGATTTTAAGTGAGGAATTGAATAGAATGAGACAACTCATGGGAATGAATGGCTCCCTATATCAAAAACCTATAATGGAAGACGAGTCAAGGGACAAAGGTCATGGTGAGACAGAACCTAATCCAAGAGACTATAAAGGAGGGGAAAGAAGTGAAGAATACCGAGCAGATTATGCACATTGGTCCGAACACCAA
>CERN01022204.1_pt1 | contig 14801 bp, 28 predicted proteins | sample 530761 | NCBI WGS metagenome assembly CERN01 (sample SAMEA2620947, study PRJEB7988) | marine metagenome | isolation source: saline water (ENVO:00002010), including | reverse complement strand
AACCAACCAACCGGAGATTGTTGACATGACTAAAATCAAATCGTTAAATTTTGAATTTGCTGATACCGACTGTCAAGTGTCGGTTTGCCATGATGGGAGTGACGGGTTTGACATGCATGAAGTTTCAACTGGAAACTGGCTTGGAACCGTCGATGATCTACGGGAAGCTGAATGGTTCTTCCAAACCATTCTTGATGAACAGACTGGAGGTTAAAATGGCTCAATATCGTACCGGACTTATCGATCTAACAGTCTCCGAAGGAGGGACTGTTTACATGGAGAGTGATATATCAGAGACAAGTATCATAATATCCCCTGTTCAAATCCCTACTCTAATGCTGGCATTAAGCCAAGCATTAGTAAATCGGAAAGAGCAACAACTTCTCGAAGGTCGGGAGGCTTTGCTTCAGTCCCTATCAACAGCAAAGGAAGCTGTTGAGAAGCTTGGTGAAGAGGTGTTAGACTAATTAATATCTTACAAGGGAAGTTCTACGAACCTTGTAAGGTATTAATTATCTTATCTTAAACAGCCAACATGGAGGATTTCCAATGGCAAAATCGACCCAACTATTTTTTAACGACGAGTGGATTAACATGGCTGAAGGCTTTGAAGCCTTTAAGTCGGCCAAAGCCGAAGGCTTCCCGATCCGGGTACTTCACCCTTCGGGTAGCTTTAAGGTGATCCACAATTCGGAAGCCCTGCCGAAAGGAGAAGAACTTAGGCATAAAGCCTAAACAAATGGACGAGGGAGTAACCCGATTAGGCCAACAAACGTCCTTAAAATTAAGACGTTGGCAGGTGTGGTGAGCCTTTACTAGAAATCACCATTAACTTTTGTAAAGGAATATATTCTATGAGCCGTACAATTAAAACTTCGATCCGAGTTAATGCTAAATCCCCCAAGTATAACTACGGATTTCACCGTACTTCGTCCGGTTATCGGGTTGATGTACCATACATGAGCTTATCGGTATTTGGTGGAGGATCGTTTAACAAACGAACTATTCGTAGTCCTCGATCCGGTGTCCGGTTCATTTATGAAAACAATCGGAAAGGTAAGACCCGTATTGCCCATAATGTAGCATGATTTGGGCAGTCTATAGCCTTCCCTTTATCCTGTTGGTTTTCTCCGGTCCTAATTTATTAGGGCTGGAGATTACTGGCCTAATGAGGCTATTGTGTGGTATAATATCTGTATTATATCTATCATTAGCTATACATAATTTTACGAGGATCAAATGACTGATGACTTTTGTGAAGTCTATGACTTTGTTGCTATCAAAGCAGCAGTCGAGGATGCCAAGCAAGAGAAGACTGTTGACACGGAAATTTATGATATCTTAGATATCCTATTAGACGGTTTGGATATGGAGGATCGTGTCGAATATCTTAAACTTACCTTGGCAAAAAACTTAGGGAGTAATGACAATTGAGAAAGATAAAACAAAGAAGACTTGAGGCACATGCCTTGAGCTTGCCACAATTTAAACGGCAGGTTGTTAAGTCCAAGAAGACTTACATTCGGAAGCCTAAACACACCAAACAATCGGAGGGTAATTACTGTTATATATAGTGGAGTTCTTACGAACTATATATAGCAGTAATTATCTGAAGTAAGACTAGGGCAAGGGAAGCCGGAATTGATAGCCGGTAAAGGTGCTGTTTATTCAGCAGGTCAAGCCTACCTTGGACTGACCATCTAAGGTTTGCCCTAGCCTTACTTGAGATAATTTTGTCATAAAAAACTGGATAGTGAGCCAAGCCATGACGACATTGAACCTAGACCATAATGCTATTGTAAATAGCACAACCCTATACCAAAAGAATGTCCATGATGTGAGGACTTACCCTCACAAGGTCATCAAACGATCAACAAATGCCAAGCTAGGCAAGAAGGTATCGAAGGGAAAGTTCAAAGACTTTCCGATTTATACCTTAACTCTTGTCGAAAGGGAAACTTGTACTAATGCTTGTGAGCATTGGTCCGATTGTTTTGGAAACAATATGCCATTTGGTCATCGATTTAAAACCGTTGGGCTTATGCCTAAAATTAAATCAGAGCTAGATGTTTTGGACAAGAAACATCCGAAGGGATATCTGCTACGGTTACATATCCTTGGAGATTTTTATAGCATTCCATACGTATTGTTTTGGAAAAAACAATTAACTAATCGACCGGCATTAAATATCTATGGATATTCTCGACATCACTATGGTTCTACGAACCTAGACAAATGGTCTAGACATATCGGAGAAGCTTTGCTTGAGGTACGTAAAAGCATAGGCTTTGATAGGTTTGCCGTTAGGTTTAGCACCCTGCCTTCCGATATCCTATCGGCTAATACCGAACATAATCCGGCACCACAAAGTATTACGTGCCCTGTCCAATTAGATAAGACAGACAGTTGTGGGACGTGCAGCCTTTGCTGGACTGCTAACAAGCCAATCACTTTTCTGGATCACTAGGGTAATTAACATCTATCTACTTAGCTTCTTTAGAAGCAGATAGATAGTTAATTATCAAGGAGATTACCATGACCAAAGATAAAGCCTACCAAGTTATGGTATACCGTACCGTTCAACAGTCTGTCGAGGTTACGGTGTACAGTGACAGAGACATAGACGAGTTACAGCCCCTTTGGCAGGAACTTGAACTGGAAGACCTTCGACGGGAAGCAGAAGACCTTGCCGGGGATTTCTCAGACTATGAATGGAAGAATGAAGAGGTGGACCAGATGTTTGCCTCTGAGATAAAAGCAGAGGAATAAACTATGAAGAAGATTATTCATGTGAACCAGCATGTAATAAAAGCCAACCGAAAAAACAACACAAGAAAGCCACCTTTGACTTGCAAGACTTATAAAACTAATGACTATGCCCATGAGATATATATTGATGGACCATGCAGAATAGTATATAATCCTGATAAACCTCTGTCTTGTGGTGCCCACGTATGGATTGAGACTGAAAGCCATACATATATTGAACGAAGAGAAGGACCGAGCTATGAGCCACATCGTAAACGATACTTTGAAGGAGAACATATTCGAGGAAGTTCTAACTGAACTTCTAGATAAACATCCAACAGGCTACCTACCTTGGCTTGAAGAGGTAGCCGAAAGGATTACCAACAAACGTATGGAGGAAATGGATTGATGGACGATCTTAAAGAACAAATATATAACGATCTTGAACAAGTCTTGATTGAAAAGATTAAGAGCTATGGCTTGAATGATCGGGATTCCAAGGCCAATGCAGAATTAATACTTGACTATGGGTCGGATGGAGTCCATGATCTTTCACAAGAATTAAATAATATTCTGGAGAATGAATATGCCAATTAAACTCTTGCCACCATACGATAACCACGATGAGATTAGTCCTCTCACCAAGACCTACTTGGTCTCTGTCATGGGGTGTGATATAATGGAAACAAGTATCGAAGATATAAACGAGTTTCTTGAATTACAGGACAAAGACTAATGTGGAAAACACCTATCCCATTAACAGATATGTTGAGAATGTTGGATTTAATTAAAGATATTAATATAAGACTATATGAACAAGAAGAATATAGGCTAATAGTGGATCAGATTTCCCATTATTTTATAGCCAACGATTCACAGGGGGATGAATAATGTATGTGATTGTAATGAAAGGATCAGATGACTTAGACGATATGGCTATACTACCTACCATCAGTGACGATGGTACTCAGAAAGCAGCTATGTTTAAAACATCAATACTAGCTAGAGATTTATTAGAAGATATGTATGGTATTGATTCTTTTGATATGGAAGAAGAAGGAGTAGAAATATGGGCCGTCCATTAAGCAAGGTTGAGTATTCCCAACGTATTGATGGGAAGTGGAATAAATGGCAGACTTGGTCTGCTGCTGATTGGTACGACTGGGATTTTGAGGAGGTAGAGCATTTGCTGGAACATATGGACTACATGAAGTGGATTCTTGTTGATGTAGTAGAAAGGAAAGGACAGTGACCTGCCAAATAAATAAAACTAATATAATACCGGGCCGTGTTTTATGGAATAGATTACTTGACAAGGCTTTTCTTTTATATGAGTATGGTGCTACTAACAATGAAGAGTTCCTAGCCTCTATGGAGAGGTTGGGATTTGATAAGCAAACAGTAACAACACTTATGGAGAATGAAGATGCTTGAACATCTTACAGTTACAGAAGATCGTGAAATATTTTTTAATGTGGAAGAGCAACCTTGCTACTACTCCCACCCCTCTCAGCCTTCCGGTATATTTGGAGGCACAACTGATGCCCTTGTACCTGACAAGAAAGTACTCACTCGTAATGGTGATTACCTTTCGACCACCAATAAGAACTATCGTGTAGTTTTAAATGGTGAGGTGCTGCTACCCTTGCAGAAACAGATGATTAACTTCTTTGATCCGTCTGTTTTGAATAATGTAAAAATTCAAGATACAGTCTTGAAGAATGGTCGGGTATGTTGGGCTGAATATACCTTCCCTGATATTGCCAGTGGTATCACTACCAAAACAGGACACTCAACAAAATTTAATCTACGATTTATATTAAAGAATACGTTTGATGGCTCTGGTTCTGTACTGTTATACAGTGGGGATATTGATACGTTCTGTACCAACGGAATGATCTCCGGTTCTTATGATGTTACACGTAAGAGACACACAAAGAACTTCACAACTGAGGGTTTTATTTTAGCCTTTGGTAAAAGTATGGACCGTCACCACGAACAAGTAATTAGATATCAACAGTGGGCAGATACTCAAGTATCCACAGTAAAAGTTAAACAATTACTTGATAAACTAACTAAAGCACCTGATCAGAGAAAACGTAAAAATATCTTGAGTGATCGGCTGCTGGCTCAATTTACTGACGAAGCTGATGTACGTGGCGGCAATGTGTTTGCTCTCTCTTCTGCTCTTACAGCATATGCCTCTCACAATTCGGAACGGTTCCCGTTGACCAAACGAGGTGATGATCTATCTCTTCTCAAACGACAGGAACAAGTAGGCAAGTGGTTGTCTTCACCTGTTTGGCATGAGTTTGCATCAACAGAAACATGGGTAAAGGATTATGTCTGAAGCTAGATATTTAGGACTTCTAAACGAGGTCAAGCAACTACGTGCTGACATGCAACATGCTGCTAATGAAGGGGGTCGAGTTGATCCCCTTCGGGTTGCTATAGCTTTAGATTCTATGATAAAAGCATGTGAAGATATTGAAGATACTATTCAAATGCTTAAAGAGTTTGAAGACTTTGGCTTTACAGATAGCTTTTCTGTAGAAAAGGGGTAGATGATGGACTTACTTTCAACAATAGAAGAAACATATAAAAAAGAAATACAACAATTAACGAGACAGCTTTATACACAATACCAACGTAACAAAGAGCTGTTAGAAAAGATTTCTTATTTGGAAAGTAAAGTGTCTTCTCTTGAGGATTTATTGGAGGAATATGTGAGAGAGAAATTAAATGCTTGACATATTATTTATAGCAGTTTTGTTTGAGGCTGCTCTCTTACTTGGCATAACAATAATAGGATCACTTACATGAAGTTTTTACTTTTTACATTGATAGCTTTAACTCTTATCTTTCAGGTTACAAAAACTAAAGCACAGAGTTATGTCCAAGAGGCATCTTGTTTAATCGAAGCTTTGTATTTTGAAGCAAGAGGAGAAAGTTTTAGTGGACAGTTAGCTGTAGCTACTGTAATATTAAATAGAGTAAAGCATTCTAAATATCCTAATACTATATGTAGTGTAGTACATGATGGGAAACACAAGGGTAACAACCCTGTTAAACATAAGTGTGCCTTTTCTTATTATTGTGATGGTAAGCCGGAAAGGATGGTTGACTTAGATGCTATTACTTCTGCTGAAGAAGTATCCTATTTTGTAATGCACGGAGGTAGAATACAGGGACTAGAAACATCGTTGCATTACCATGCAACATATGTTAATCCTTATTGGAACAGAGATTTTGAAAGACTAATGCAAATAGGTAATCATATCTTTTACGGAGATAAAAAATGAGCAAACATTTGTGGCAAAGAGATCGTAAGAGTATTTATAGAGGATTGGTAAAAGAATATCAACGTGAAGGCTATGATCATAAAGAATCTAAACGGTTTGCAAAGCAGGAAACAGATGAGATAATGGCTGATAAAGAATCTTTTGTAGACAGTTTAATTTCTTTAGAAGAGGAGCAGAGTAGTTGAACGTAGAATTTGTAGACAGTATGGGTACAGATTTAACGGTTGTTAATTCAGCAAGAGTAAGCTTTGATAAAGAAAGCACATGGGATATACTGCCCCATGCCGGTCCTGTTGAAAATGTTTTAACCTATGCTGATGAGAAACTCATAAAATATTTAGCTAAACATGAACACTTTACACCGTTCACTCATTGTACTTTAACCCTACGGGAAACCGTACCTATCTTTGTTGCTCGTCAGAGGTTTAAACATACCATAGGTTTTAGTTATAACGAGGTATCTAGACGGTATGTCTCCGACGATCCAGAGTTTTTTTATCCTGATGCATGGAGAGAAAAAGCTGACAATGCAAAGCAAGGCAGTGGAACAAAAGATATAGATATAAATCCAGTAGGAAATAGACCTCCTCCTATGGTTGACGAGTACCACCATGCTATAAAGAAATGTATATGGACTTATAAATATTTATTAGGTAAGGGAGTGTGTCCAGAACAGGCTAGGATGGTACTACCACAAGCTATGTATACTAGTTACTATGTAACAGGTTCCCTGTATGCTTGGGCTAGAGCTTATAACTTACGGAGTAACAGCCATGCTCAACAAGAAATACAGGACGTAGCTAGGAAATGGGATATAATTTGCCAAGCTTCTTTTCCTTATTCATGGGAAGCTTTAACATGCAAGGAAGAAGAACATGAAACAAAGATGGAAAGTTAAACTTTCAGATGATCTTCAAGAAAAATCATGGGATTTTAATTCTAAAGAAGAAGCTGAATCTTTTATTGAAGATAGGTACAACCTAACAAATCACCTTGGTTATAATCCCGATGATGTTTACTATTTATTCCCTATAGAATGAGTACTTATGTACTCTATAGGGAATAAATAGATTTACAAATTAGAAAGGTTAGCTTATGATGCAGGAGAACGACGATAAGTTTGTTAAGCATCTTCCTTGTGAGGATTGTGGATCGTCTGATGGTCTAGCTTTATACGAGTCAGGTAATACTTATTGCTTTGTGTGTGAGACATTAACGAAAGGAAACCAAATGGAAGATAGCTCACCAATACGTACAGTTATATCCAACACTATGACAAAAGGCAGCTTGTCTGCTTTAGATGATCGTAAGATTACTTTAGATACTTGCAAGACTTATGGTGTGAATGTAACCCATAATAATGGACAGGTGTTCCAACATATCTATCCATACCATGATACTCAAGGTGTTCACTTGGGTAACAAGGTACGTACTGTAGCTAATAAAACCTTTAGGTCTGAAGGGCAGATGCAATCGTGTACTCTGTTTGGACAGAAAGCTTTCGGCCAACGAGGTAAGTTTATTACTGTATGTGAGGGTGAACTAGATGCTATGGCTTGTTATCAAATGTTTGGTAGCAAGTGGCCTAGTGTTTCGGTCAAGTCAGCATCGTCAGCATACAAAGATTGTCAGAAAAGTTTAGATTATCTAAATAGATTTGACAATATAGTACTGTGTTTTGACAATGATAAAGCTGGACGAGAGGCAGCAGATAAGGTTGCTCAACTGTTTGAGCCTAACAAGTGTAAGATCGTTAAGCTTACACACTTTAAAGATGCTAGTGATTACCTTAAAGCTGGCAACAGGGAACAGTTTACTAAGCTCTGGTGGGATGCAGAAGAATATACACCGGCAGGTATTACTAACCTTGGTAAGTTAGGTGATAGTCTATACGACGAAAACTACTGTGAGACTGTTCCTTTTCCTTGGGTTGGACTTAATGAAAAGATTTACGGCATGAGGACAGGTGAGCTTTTAACTGTAACCTCTGGGTCTGGTATGGGTAAGTCTTCTATGATCAGAGAACTTATGCACCATGTTATGAAAAGTTCTAAGGATAATATCGGAGTGCTTGCTCTTGAGGAAAGCATACGTAACACAGCCTTTAATATTATGTCAGTAGAGGCTAATAAAAGACTGTATATTAAAGAGGTACGAGACACTTTATCTAAAGATAAACTAAAGGAGTGGGAAAATGCAACCATTGGAACTGGTAGGTTCTTTGCTTTTGATCACTTTGGTTCTATATCTAACGATGAGATACTAAATCGTATTAGATATATGGCTAAAGCATTAGACTGTAGGTGGATATTTCTAGACCACCTTAGTATTCTAGTCTCTGGACAGGAAGGGGCAGATGAACGTAAGTCTATTGATATTCTAATGACCAAGCTACGTAGTCTTGTCGAGGAATGTCAGATAGGGTTGCTGCTTGTATCCCATCTCCGACGTACCTCCGGTGACAAAGGACATGAAGATGGTCAAGAGGTATCATTAGGTCATCTCAGAGGTAGCCAAAGCATAGCCCATCTAAGTGATGGAGTACTGGCCTTGGAGAGAAACCAACAGGATGACGATCCTACATCAGCTAATACAACTGTGGTACGTGTGTTAAAGAATAGATATACTGGTGACGTTGGTATAGCTACCTACTTGTTTTATGATCAAGAGTCTGGTAGAATGTCAGAGATTAGTAACCCTTTTGAATCTTCTAATGAAGACGAGGAGGCACCGTTTTAATGGGTAAACGTAAACCGTTTGATCGTAAACTCTATAATGAAGTTAATGACTTGTCTATCAAAGCTGTTAAAAAATATTTAATAGCTGCTGGACATACAATTACTTCGACTAAAGAAAAATATACTGCTGATATTGAAAGCACCTACAAAGGAAAGGAGTATCTAACAGAGGCCGAAGTTAAATTAGTGTGGGACACGGAGTGGCCTACCCACTGGTGGAATGTACGTGTACCAGAACGTAAGAAAAAACTTTTAGAACAAGCTGAAAAAGAAGGGAAGGTTCTGACATTTCTGTATCTAAATAAATCTTTTACTAAGGCTTGGAAGATTCATGGTGATACAGTAAGGGAGTGCCCACTAGAAGAAGTTCCTAACAGGTTTGTACCTAAAGGTGAGTACTTTTATATCATACCTATAACGAAAGCAACTATGGTGAATCTATGAAATGCATTCTCGACATTGAAACTGATGGGTTGTTAGACACTATGTCTAAGGTACATTGCATTGTAGCTTATGACATAGATAAAAAACAACCCCACATTTTCATAGGAGATGAGTGTATAACAAAGTTCTCTACTTTTGCCCAAGGTGTGTCAGAATTTATTATGCATAATGGAATGTCGTTTGATGCAGTAGCACTGAACAGAACATGCAATGCTAACATTATGCCTAACAAAATTACTGACACACTTATACTATCTCAATTGTTTAATCCCGTGCGAGACGGAGGACATTCGTTAGCAGCATGGGGTGAACGATTTAAGATGCCAAAGGGAGGAGTAGATAGCTTTGATTATTATACTCCTGCTATGTTAGACTATTGTAAACGAGATGTGAATATAACATACAAGTTATACCAACATCTTAAAAATGAATCAAAAGGATTTTCTTCAGAGAGTGTACAACTTGAACACAAGATTAGAAATCTTATTGATCAACAAGAAGATACTGGTTTTTATTTAGATGTGCCGTATGCCAGTACGTTTGTAGCTAGGTTAGCTGATCAGGCTGATGCCATACATAACCAACTTCAAGAAGTTTTCCCTGCTACTGTAATTACAGGACGTACACACAAGACATCTGGTAAACCTTTAAGAGATATCATTACCCCTTTTAATCCCGGCTCACGTAAACAAATAGGAGAACGTCTCATAGAATTAGGTTGGAAACCTACAAAGAAAACAGATAAAGGTCATGTGATTGTAGACGAAGCTGTTCTATCTGGTATAGATATTCCTGAAGCACAATTAATTTCTAAGTACCTAGTACTTCAGAAAAGATACGCTCAAGTATCTTCATGGATAGAAGCTGTACAGGATGATGGTAGAGTACATGGTAGGGTACTTACTCTACGTACTATCACAGGTAGGATGGCACATACCTCACCTAATATGGCTCAAGTTCCTGCATCATACTCTCCATACGGAGAGGAATGTAGAACATGCTGGAGAGTAGAGAATGAGAATACACACCAGCTTGTAGGTACAGATGCATCTGGGTTAGAGCTTAGAGGATTAGCTCACTACATGAACGATTCAAAATTTATACAAGAGATTTTAGAAGGAGATGTACATACAGCTAACATGAAGATGGCTGGACTTACAAATCGAGATCAGGCCAAAACATTTATTTATGCATTATGTTATGGTGCAGGTCCAGCAAAAATAGGTTCTGTGGTTGGAGGATCATCTAAAGAAGGACAAATTCTTATAGATAGATTCTTAAACAATATGCCTAAGTTAAAATCATTACGAACTAATTTAACAGAAGCTGCTGAATCAGGAGTTATTAAAGGATTGGATGGTAGATTAATCCACATACGTAATTCGTATTCGGCAGTTAATAGTTTAATACAAGGGGCTGGTGCTGTTGTATGTAAACAATGGTTAGTCCAAATGATTAAAGAAATAAATGCACAAGGTCTTGATGCTAAACTTGTAGCTAGTATACACGATGAGTACCAGTTTGAGGTGAGCAAGAAAGACATAGAGCAGTTTGGAAAAATTACAAAGGAGAGTATCAAAGAAGTAGAACAAGTTTATGATTTGAAATGTCCATTAGATTCCGAATTTAAAGTAGGAAAAACATGGGCTGAGACACATTAAAGTTCTTGACACTAGAAAATATCTATGATACACTTATGCTTCAACAAATGAAAGGAGTCATTTTAAATGGCTGATCAAATGAAAAATCGAATCATTTCTGGAACTGCTTACTGGGCGGCTGTTGTTAGCCCTAACACCACCTTTGATCCCCATTGCTGGGAGATTAATGTCTGCAATTTGTCTGATGAAACCCGTGCTACGGTAGAAGAAGATGGGTTGGTTATTAAAAATAAAGGTGACGAACGTGGAGATTTTGTTACGGTTAAACGTAAACTCCTCCGTAAAGATGGAGGTACTAACGATGCTCCGAAGGTAGTCGATGCCGATAATTCCCCCATGCATAATACTCTTATCGGTAATGGCTCACTAGTGAATGTTAAATATCGTCCATATTCTTGGAGCTACGGTAATCGGAACGGTGTGAGTGCTGATCTGATTGCTGTCCAAGTAGTAGACTTGGTAGAGTATATGGCTGATGGAGACTTTGAGGCAGTAGAAGGTGGCTATACTTCTACTGAAGGCTCTGACATTCCGTTCCCTACTAACTAAGGATAAGGGGGTAGGTTTCCTACAGCCTACCCCTATTCCCTATGAAAAATTTAAACGACATTGTAAAAGATATTTATAATCTTTTTGATTATGATATCGGACCTCAAAGATCAAAAGATCAATTGGGGAAAGCTGCTCGTAGCATGGGACGTAATATAGCTAAACTATGTTTAGAAAGATTTGAGGAGTACAAACAAGAGCCAACACTTAGACCATCCAACATAGGAAAACCAAGGAGACAGCTATGGTATGAACTGAAGAACTATCCTAAAAGTTCTGAGCCATCAGGTAGTGACTACATTAAATTTCTATACGGTAATATTCTAGAAGAACTTCTTTTATTTTTATCGTATGCTGCTGGTCACACTGTAACAGAGACACAAAAGAAAGTTACTATCGGAGGTATAACGGGACATAAGGATTGTAGAATTGATGGAGTAACTGTGGATATTAAGAGTGCCTCAGCTTATGCTTTTAAAAAGTTTGAGAATGGAACATTAGAAAACGATGATCCGTTTGGTTACATAAGCCAACTCTCAGCCTATGCTAAAGCTGAAGGAGACACCGAAGCTGCCTTCTTAGTTATTGATAAACAAAGTGGTAAGCTTACTCTACTGCCTTTACATCAGATGGAGATGGATAATGTCACCGCAAAGATTAAAAACATTAAACAATCCTTGGAGAGTGAAGAACCACCGGAAAGATGTTACGACACCGTACCGTTTGGTAAGTCAGGAAACACTCAACTATCTATTGGTTGTAGGTTTTGCTCTTACAAGCATGATTGTTGGTCCGGTTCTAATAATGGTAGTGGCCTTCGTATATTTAATTATGCAAATGGTCCGGTGTATCTTACAAAGGTTATTAATACTCCTGCAGTTGAGGAGATCACATGAAAACCCAGAGTGCCAAAGCTAAAGGTAGAAAACTTCAGCAGTGGGTTCGTGATAAGTTAATTGATTTACTTTCTATCAGTGCAGAGGATATAGAAAGTAGGAGTATGGGAGCTTCTGGCGAAGATTTAATAATGGCACAGGCAGCACGGCAGAAGTTCCCATTTTCTATAGAATGTAAAAATCAAGAGAGGTTAAATATATGGACATCCTACAAACAAGCACAAGAAAATTGTGGAAAGTACGAACCAATCTTATTTATAAAACGAAACAAACATAAGCCTTTAGTAGTGATTGATGCCGAAAAGTTTATTTCAATTTATAAGTGAAGACGAACAGATCGAGTTGGATGTACCACAGAAGGTCGGACCCCATCTCGAATTGTTTAATGCTGTAATAATGCAAGCCTTACTTGACATCTCAAAAGAATCTTCGTATCCTAATGAACATAGAGAAGAAGCTATGGCTTGGTTCTTTTCAAGTGTTGTGTCTGTCATTGCTAATTTTGAGGAGGTGTGTGATTATGCAGGAGTGAAGGCTACGAAAGTTAGGAAGTGTGCTTTACGTATATTAGAATCCACTGATAAGGAATCTATACGTAAACAAATAAATTATTATCTACATCATAGGAATTAATATGCCAGTAAACATACGTGAACCCTTTGATAAATATGTAGCTAGAAGAATGAAAGAAGAAGATGAATTGATAAATGAAAAAGTTCCTAAAGTTTCTGGAGCTAGAGAAAAACAAATAGGTGGAGATCATTATAAGGACAGTGGTATCCAACCCGTAGATTATATTTATCAAAATAATCTTGATTTCTTTGAAGGTAACATTATAAAATACACAACTAGACATAGAAAGAAAGGAGAAGGATCAGCAGACATTAGAAAAGTAATACACTATGCAGAGTTAATCCTTGAGTTAGTATACGACGAAAAGCCATAGGGGAATTGAATGTTTAAATCGAATAAGAATCCACAGTTTAGAACAAAGTTTTCTGAAGATATCTTTTATACAAAGTATGCACATGAAAGTGCAGAGACTATGTATGAACTTGCTGCAACTCTTGTTGAAGATGTATGTGAGAATAAGCTAACCTCGTCAGAGAAAACGGAACTAACAAACCACATAGCCGAACTCCGTTTCCTTCCGGGTGGAAGATATCTCTACTATGCAGGTAGAGATAAGAAGTTTTTTAATAATTGTTACCTGCTTAATTGTGAAGAGGATACCAGAGAAGACTGGGCTAACCTTTCTTGGAAAGCTGAATCTTGTTTGATGACCGGAGGTGGAATAGGTGCAGACTATTCTGTATACCGTGCCGAAGGTAAAAACTTGGGAGGCACAGGAGGCATCTCCAGTGGCCCTCTACCTAAGATGCAGATGATCAACGAAATTGGCCGAAGGGTTATGCAGGGTGGTAGCCGTAGGTCTGCTATCTATGCTAGTCTTAATTGGAAGCATGAAGATATAGACAAGTTTTTAATGTCAAAGAATTGGAAGGACATGCCTGTTGGAACTACAGGTCAGACTTTATTCGACATTAAACAAGATGACTTTAACTTTCCTGCTCCATTAGACATGACTAATGTGTCGGTAAATTATGATACTGAATGGCTTTTAAATTATTGGGAGACAGGAAATGTTGGGGAAACTTTTACCTCTAACGTCAGGCAAGCACTATCCACGGCAGAACCGGGGTTCTCTTTCAACTTCTTTGATAAAGAAAATGAAACACTACGAAATGCTTGTACAGAAGTTACTTCGGAAGATGACTCCGATGTTTGTAACTTGGGCAGTCTTAATTTTGCTAGGATTGATGGCATTAATCAGCTTAAAAATATTGTAGGATTAGCTACTAAGTTTTTAATCTGTGGTACTCTACGTGCCCAGTTACCTTATGATAAGGTTTATAAAGTAAGAGAAAAGAATAGACGTTTAGGTTTAGGTTTAATGGGTCTACATGAGTGGTTGATCCAGCGAGGCAGTCGTTACGAAACAACCGAAGAGATGCATCGTTGGCTTAAAGTTTATGAAGCTGAATCAGATAAAGTTAGTGATAGTTTTGCCGATCATCTAGGTATCTCCCGACCTGTAGCCAAACGTGCAGTGGCACCAACAGGTACAATAGGAATTATTGCTGGTACATCCACGGGGGTTGAGCCTATCTTTGCTGTAGCTTACAAGAGACGTTATCTCAAGAACCGTAGGTGGCATTATCAGTACGTAGTAGATAGTGCTGCACAAGAGATGATTGATCTGTATGATACAGACCCTGACAATATTGAATCAGCTATCGACTTGGCTACAGATTATGAACGTAGGCTTTCTTTCCAAGCAAACATTCAAGAGTACGTCGATATGTCTATCTCTAGTACTATTAACCTTCCTGCTTGGGGAACAAAAGAAAACAACGAAGACCTTGTTGTTCCCTTTGCTAATACCCTTGCTAAGTATGCACA
>CERN01008623.1_pt1 | contig 14863 bp, 20 predicted proteins | sample 530761 | NCBI WGS metagenome assembly CERN01 (sample SAMEA2620947, study PRJEB7988) | marine metagenome | isolation source: saline water (ENVO:00002010), including | reverse complement strand
TAAAGCTATTTGAATATTTTCTTCAAGTTTAGCTTTATCTTCATCATCTGGCTCTAATTCAATATATATACCAAAATCATGAAGTTCTTTTGTCATTAACTCATCTAACGTTGCCGAATTAAAAGTTGTTATACTATCTTGCAAAGCAATTCTAGTTATAGGAAACATTAAAGAATCAGATATTCTTCTTGATATATTTTCACAAGCTTTTAAAGTTAAGTACAAACTAGCTTGTAGTATGTGACGAGTAGCTGTGTTAGAGTTAGCAGCAGCTAGCTTTTGTAAACCAACTAATGAATCTCTATCTGGAAGTGATCCATCCCTAGCTTCGTTAAGGCCCGTAGTATCTCTAATCATTTGTAAATAGTACTGATAAGTCTGAATAAGACTTTGTATTTTAGCCCCACCACTGCTCGACTGTAGCTCTTGTATAGGAATTTTACCTCTATTGATTTCACCTTCTTGTGTTAATGATCTACCTATAACACTACCAGTTTGAAAATACATATTCAAAGCTTCGGCTGGATTATAATTTGTTCCATTACCTAAGTCAACTTCCGCTAAACCATCAACGTCCATATAAACACCATCAGGAACCATTCTAGCAAGCACCTGTTGAATCTTTAAATGTGTAAGTTGAATCATATCCGCAAAACCAGTTATACGAGACACTAAAGATTCTATTCTACCTCTGTACATTTTAGGTGCACATAATTGGTAATTCATATTAACCTTAGGAGAGTTAGCAAGAGGTCTAGTCATATTAAACGCTTGTTGCCACTCTAACATTATAGGATGTCCTAGTATTTTAGCTCCACTGTATAATACTTCTATTGTTCTTGAAACTCTTTTAAACGTATCTGATTCTGGTGGAAGAAATGTATCTTCTTTTTCTAAAGCCTTTTCTAAGCCAACAGAAGTTTCTTTTATTTTAAATACTTGTTCAATAAAAGTTTTGTATTCAAAAAATAAAACTTGGACAGTATTATCATCGTATCTGCCATTAAAGCTATTTAAATATTCAGAATTACCTTTGTATTTTTCTATCTGTTCTATCTCAGCTGGAGTTAGATTTGGAAATTGTAGTTTTAATTGAGGGATAGTTAAATACTTTATTTCACCCACATAGTAAAGATCTTCAAAGTTTGGATCTTCAGTATAGGACCAAACCATATTTGCTGGATCGCAATAATCTACAACAACACCTTCAGATTTATTCCATGTGGTTTTTACAGCCGCAATACCTAATATTACTAAATCTTCATTTAATCTTTTTCTTGTTAAATCATATTTATTTTTAGCAAGAACTTGATCAATAACTTCTTCTTCTGCTATTTCTATAGATTGTTTATAGTTAAGCTGAAGATGCATAGGTAACTCATCTGTAGACTCAGGAGTTTGTTGAGTTTTTTCAAAGTTTCTTAAATCCATTGAAGGAAACATTTGTTCTACAGCTTCATAGTATTTTTCAAGCATTATATCTTGATAAAGCTTTTGAGCATAATCAGTTCTTTGTTTTCTAGACTCTGGATCTTGAGCCATAGTCTTAACATCATAAGTTCTTTGGGACATACCATTAACTACAATGTCTACAAATTTAGGAATAACAGGTACAGGTTTCCAGTCTAGATTTAAATAAGATAAATCTCCATTAATAGCTAACTCATCTTTATATTTTTGAACTGGTTGTTCTGCTCTAGCATATAACCTTAAATTATGAAACCAAGTATAGTTATTATAAAACTGATAACCAGCACCTCTATAGTTTCTAAACCATTCTCCTTCTATAGCTCTAGCAACAGCTAAGCCATATTCTTCTGTATTTTTTTCTGCGACTGGCACGGTTTGATCAGGGAAAATACTATTGCTATTAGTGTATATCTGCATTTATCTATATATTAATTTTTGAAATATATCCAGTGTTGTCATAAGTCTTCATGCCTAAATTGAATTTTTTAATTGTGTTTAAAGAGTTAGGTCTATATCTATTTTTATTACATGCCATAATAGCAAGTCCAGAACTTATAGTAGCATCATGCTTTGTTCTATTATTGATATCAAAAGTAGCCCAATCTTCTAAAGTTTTTTGGAAATACATATCTCCATGATCCCCATCAAGTGATCCTATGTACTCATTTATATATGTTTCAATAGCAGCTGCGTGAGCTTGCTTAATATCTTGACTAGAGTTAGGTATGCCACCTATTTCTCTTTCAGTTATAGAAAGCTTATTCCAAAGCTTATCAGGTCTATTCATGCTAAAACCTCTATAACCTCTTCTTTTAAAATGATAAAGTAATCTTGGCTTATTGTTTTCAGCTAAAATTGGCATACTGTAAAATACACAAGCCATTAACACATCTTCAAAAAACATCTCTGCTGTCTGCGGTCTTGCTATATATTCCAAAAAAAAGTGATTAGGTGGAGCATCTTCCATGGAAAATTTGGTCAATCCGTGAAGTGACCCTTTAGACCCGCGGCCATCGACAGTACCACTAATATCATAAGAGTCACAACCAAATGCTCCGACATGACTATTTCTAGGGTATTTAGATCCATTTTTTTCTATAATTTTATTTTGTAATTCAATTGGAGGAACCCAAGAAACTGTAAACCTACCATTTGGATTAGGCATAAATATAACCTCTGTATCTACTATTCCATTTCTCCATTGAAAATTACCTACAGTTACATTGTTTATTGAGTTAGAATACTCGTTATAATCAATTTGTTGATATATTTTAGTAAGGTTAAATAAACTATTTGTAGCTTCGTCTCTAAAAGCATGAGCTTCAGTACGTGGAAACTGCCTGTAATATTCATTTAAACTATCTTGATCTTCTTTTAATCCATCTACCTCATTGTCCCAATGTTCTATTACTCCGATTGTAATTGGGATACCATCAATTCCGACTGTTCTATCTTTCGGCGTAGTGAATACAGGTAGTCCAAAAGTATCCATGAATCCTTCGTAGTTCCATTCCATAGGGATGAAAAGAGAATACAGTCCGCTACTTGTTTGTCCGTTTCTATTTCTTTTTGTAACGTCTGAATTATAGTAGAGTTTTTTAAAGTTGTTTCCACCTTTGTCTAATGCGTTTGAAGTTGAGCCCATCATACATTTACCTACGATTCTACGTCCTAGTCTTAATGTAGTTTTAGTAACTCTCCAGTTATTTAATATATTGTCAGGTCTTTCCCATTTACCACTTTCATCGTGAGCTAATATCTTTAATTTTTCACCATCATAAGAGTTATCGCCTGTGTTTTTCCAGTCTATCGTTGTGTCTAAACCTTCTAATTCTTTTAACTTAACGTTATCGTCTAATTTACGTCTAGTAAGTTTTGAAGCTGGGACTCTATATGCCAGTTCGGTCTTAGGACGATCCATACCATCTTGGATCGGTTTGAAGAAAAACGGATAGTTAACGGATATCGGGACAACTTTATCTGTGAACATTTTTTTAGCATCTGCTCCAGTTTTTGAAAGGATGCCGAATCTGGCGTCACTAGATATTGTGGCTTGGTTGACAAGTTCTGCTGAGGACATGAAAGAAAACCCAGATCGTCTGTTTTTAAGATAGCACATCCCATAACATCTATCATCTGCTTTGCATGCTTCCCAAAATATAAAGAAGAGTCTGTTTGCTTCTCTATAGTCGGCTGCTCCAACATCAATTTTTGACCACTGCAAATACATGTAATGAGCACCAGTGATGTAAGTAGGCTTACCGTTATTAAAAAACCAGTAGCCATCTGACCTACGTTTAAATTCTTCATCTATATAGTCGTACCATTTTTCTTTAAAGTCTGAGGGATAATCCTCCCAATCAAATCTAGTTTTAATTCTAGCTAATTCTTTAGGATATTCTTGTTTTTCCCAGTATTGCTCCGCTTTTGTTTCGCTTCGTTTAAAAGGTTTGTCTGCTTTTGGTAAAGCAATACGGAGGTTTTGAATTTCAATGATCTGTCCAATTTGTCCAGTTTTACTAATTACTATAAAGTCATAGTCGGCATTATAACCATACTCCCATTTTTTATACCTATTTTGCTTAGATAAAATCTTAGTATTTACAATATCTTTTACTTCTTTCCAAAGTGATTGATCGTAACTCATTTACTTCTCCCTTCAGCAAACTTAAAAACTCTTTCTTCTTTCTTCTCTTTAGGTTTGTCACTTAATCTTTCCTCTTCTTCTTGAATACGTGTTAGTATTTCAAAAGCATCAAATATAGCTAATTTTTTAGTAGCGGCAGCATTCTTAAGTCTGTCAGCACTTACATCATCGTCTGAGTCTACGATCTTTTCTTTTGCCACCTTAATTAGTTCTTCAACTGCTGCTTGCCCAGCTTGGATTATTTTCTTCTTCGTTTCCTTCGTGTTCATGTGTTATAGCTATATCATTAGATTTCATACAATAAAGACGTTCACCTTCTATAACAAACTCAAATTCAGAGTCTGGGGTAAACACAACAAGCGCTCCAGGTCTTAACCCTACGGCTTCTAAAGAGTTATTAGAATATTTTAATATACCAAAGTAATCTTTCTCTTTCTTGTTGTATAAGTCTTTTATTTCTTTAATAGGTTTAACAAAGCAATAGTCTAAATGACATTTGTTATTATACATATATATCTGATCCAGACTGCAGAAGTATAAATCATCTTTAAAATAAGTTGAACTATTTCTTTCCTTACCTTTTTGATCATACCATCTTCTAAATAAATTGTGATGAACATATACTTTGTCATTAGGTCTTATATCTGTATCAAAAGCTTGTGGAGTAGAAACTACAATTGCTTGTTTGCTTACAAACTTATGATCCTCTATAGAAGTGTTAATGATAAGTTCTTTACCATGGACACTTCTTACATTATCATACCTTTTGTCATAAGGTTTAATAATGAAATTATACAAGCTTTTCATTAATACTTTAAATCAAACTCTACCGCTATAGCCATATTTTTATTGAATTTTTTCCAAGGTAAAACCTCCTTGTTTTTCTCAATATAAATAGAATACTCTCCAAGTAATTCGTCTTTTAATATAGTGCATATAGTGTGACCACCGTAAACTTCTTGACCAACCGAATAATGCATTGCATCATTTTTATAATCAGAACCTATACTTATCTTTCTTATTATACTAGACATTTTCAGCTTCTAACTCTTCAACTTCTTTTTCTATTTCAGTATATTCTCCAGTTTCCATGTCTATATTGACATCGCCGTATTCTGATTGAAGTTCTTTCTTGTAGTTTTCTAAAAGTTCATTAAGTCTGGCTACTTCGTGTAGTAATGAATGTTTTTTAGTTTCCACTATACCTATATCAAAAACTACTTTATCTATAGTTGTATAGTATTCTTTTACTTGTTTTAATTGTTCTTCTTTAATTTTCATTTAATTTAATTTAATTGTACTTGTAATTGTTTATTTATAATCACTTGTTATTTATATTATTTCTGGAGGACTTGGAGGAGTTATGCCATATGACAGTAATTCTTCGCTCCATTGATCATAGTCAGTTGTTATGTCTATTGACCATTTACAAAATAATTGCTCTTTAGGCATTACGAAATCGTAAAAATTAACTTCAGTTTTACTATCATTTGTAAAAGATATCCAATATGTTGGAACGCTAGGGTTTACTATAGGATTATTCATATTATTGTATTATAATTTCTACTTCTACGTAGTATCCATCAGCTAAAGTATATCTAACTGTATATGTACCAGCAGTAGCAGCCGACGCATCTATAGAGCCAGTGCTAGAGTTAATGTGATTGTTTAAATCTCCTGTAGCTGTGAAAGTTCCACCTGAAGTAACTATAGTAGCATTTAAAGTTGGATATACGCTAGGATCAACATCATAAACAGGATATGTAAATGGCATAGGAGAATCTGTAGCTGAAACAGTTACTGTCCATCCTAAGGTGTTTACTAAGTAATCTAAGTCTGCTCTAACTAAACTAGGAGCTTCAGTTATCATAGAATCACCAATTTTAACATTTAATGCCGTGCCTGTAGCTCTGGTATCTCGCCAAGCTCTTATAAAGTTATTTGCTTGACCATTTACAAAAGGAGTTTCATTAGTTATAGAACTATCCATTCCTACAAACATATTCACCGCAGTTGTTACATTTCCAAAATCTAAATTAGTTGGAAATTCTACTCTAATATTTCTCCAACTAGGAACAGCTGTATCTGTAGGTTTTTCACCAGCATAATAAAACGTATTGGAAAAACTAGTAGTATTACTAAAATCCCAAGCGCTAGTAAACTCATATTCATTAATTCTAGCCGAACTAAAAGCTTGCTGCATAGAAGATGGTCTTGCTCCATTAACGTTGTTAAATACCATCTTGTCAACAGTACCTATAATATTTATACCATTCATGAAATTATTATAAGGAACAGTAGCTGTTGGAAAAGTCATAGTACTAAAGTCAGGAATTGAGTTGAAATAACAACCATGCAGAAAAGAAGCCATACTACCACCTGAACTTAAATTCCAATTTGTTAAATTAGGTGGGTCACCTATTTCAGATGTAGATCCACCGTCTGCAATTATGGTTGAGCCAATGTAAGCAAATGTGGTATTAGTGTTTGTAGCGTTTAAAAGATTCGTTCCAAAGTTATCATTAAAATTATAATTAGCGTCACCAGCAAGGAATCTAAAATATGTAGCTCCAACGAACATTGCTGCTACCGTAAATACTGAAGTGCTAGATGTCCAGTCATTTAAACCTTTAACACTGTGTACACTAGAATAATAAAACATACTATCATATCTAGTTACGCTACTTGTGTTTAATCCCGTTGTGTCAATTATAGGTTTAATTGCTTGTCTATATCCACCAAAACCTGAAAACCATTGTTGTAGACTTCCACCATTGAAAGTTGTCCATCCACTCATTTTCAATATAGGATTTGTTAATGAACCAGCCATTTTAGCACCGTTAAACCAATTAGCTGTACTACTAATATAAGTGCTTGGAAATATCCAATTACTAAAGTCACTTTCTTCATTTATTAACGCACCACTAAACGTGCCAGCCCATTGAGACCCAGATCCAGAACTCCAGTCTACACCTTCCATTTCAAATTTACATCCACCAGGTACAGCTGTTCCTACTTGTGCAAACGTATAGTTTATAGCAACTGCTTTAGCTGCTTTAGGCCATTTTATTTTAGCTATTTTTGCACATTGAAAGAATGTATAATAAAAAGTATCACCAGTTGTTGTAACCATGTCCCAGTTACTAGCATCTACTTCTGTTAATTCCAAGCATTGATTGAAAGCGCTGTTAAAAAAAGTATTTGGAGAATTATCTGCTTTTATTAGTCTAGAACCAGAATCAGGTAATTTTTTTAAACCCGTATTTCCACCAGATACATAGAAATATGGAATTTTATACCAAGAATTATCACCCCAAGATATAACTTCAGTAATTAAATTAAAACCTGTGTCAATATTCTGAAAAATATCTATTGGTAAAGATGTTACCTCTTTATTTATAGTAACTATATATGTACCAGCAGAGGTATATGTGTGAGAGAACGAAATTGGGCCACCTTGCCCTGTAACGTTTTCTTCTGTACCATCTCCCCAGTCTATAACAGAATCATAAAATAGATTTGTACTTCTACCCGCTCTAAAGCCAAAGTCTAAGTTTCCTTCTGTAGGTTCAAGTTTAAATTGAAACCCATAAGAATAACCACCACTAGGGTATCCAGGTCTTGAAGGTCCAGGTAGGTTAGCTAAATCAGGAATTGGTAATCCTACACCTATAAACATACCTTAAAATATAGCTAATATTCTATTATCTACTTCACTAGCCGTGTAAGCTGAAGAATCTGTTTTAGTAACCTTAAAAACTTTAGTAACAAGCACTGGTAAAAAAGATCCTGCAGTAACTCCATAGAAGGTTATTGCATCAGCTATTAAAGTGTTAGGATCTTGGTTTTCCATTACAACTGTAATATCACAAGCAACTCCTACATACAGACAAGCTCCTCTTCTTAGTGTTGAAACTGTATCCCCTGTACTAGGTGTACCCGTAGTAACCACTTGTTGCCCATCAAAAGGAGAAACTATTTTAACTCCAGCAATTGGAGTAGCGCTATGAGCAAACACTCTTGGTTGAGATGCTTCATTGCCTTCTAGTCCGGCTATATCTATTTCCGTATATTCTGCCATTTTTTATTTTTTAATTTTTGTTATTTTCTCTGCGCCTCTAGATCCAAAGTACGCTACATATACTGTGATTAGTAAAGCTTCTAATAATGAAACCCAACCATCTTTAATCTCTAATAATATAGTAGAATCTAATACTATAAATATCGTCATTGCTAAAGTTAAAAATATAAGTGTCATAGGTCTAGTGTTTTTACTAAGCCATGAATCACTTTTCATATCACTAGCCCATCTACTCGAGATGTTATTCATTTCTGCTATATCTTGATCTAAAAGCTTTAAAGCCATTTCTTTATCTTCAGGCCCAATACTAGAATCACTTGATATAAGATTTTTTACTATACCTAAACCTCCTTGGTCAGGTAAAAATTCACCTACTGTATTTAAAATACCTGGGGCTTTTTCTTTTAGAAATTTCCCAACTTTAGTTTCTTTAAATTTTTTCTTTGGCTTGCTCACTTTTTGTAGAATTTACCTAACACTTTACTATTTAATCTTTTCTGAAGTTTCTGATATTTTTTCTGATTAGTATTAGCTAGCTCATTATGTTTACCTATTGGAGCTCCTGTGCCAAAAGCTTCGTTTTTGTTAACATTAAATCGTGCGGTATATCCATCAGCACCTGTCAAAGTGTTTTGACCTATGCCTTGATTCATATGCTGCGTGTTGAAATCCGCTTGATTTTTATTAAATTTCCTCACATTAAATTCTTGAGATTTTCTAAATCTATCTGCTGTTTTCTTCTCACCATCAACTAAATAATTAAAATCCTTTTTGTGAAGTACTTTTTGTTCGTCTTGCTTCATTTTCAGCGATTGTTTCTCTGGAGTTCTGCCTACTTTTTTATTTTCACCTCTTTTAATTTCATTTTTAGCTGCACGTCTAGTACTATATAGCTTGTTATTACCAGCGAAGGATTTTGCATTTCTTTCTAGCCTAGTATTACCTATTACGCCATCCATGTCTAAATCTACAGCTCCTTTAAGCTTTTCAACTTTATTTCTTTTTGTCTTTCCTCTACCACCTTTTTTTAAAGAATTTATTCCTCCTTTAAAACCAGTATCGCCCTTTGAAATTTTTATAGGAGAAGTTGTTCTTTCAACTTGAAGCTTTGAGTAAGAGTCCTTACCACTTACAGGGTTATATTCAAACTCTGGCGCTACTTTTGTAACACCAGTAATATTTGGTTGATTACTTTGGCCAATGCCTCTAAAGACTGAATTTTGCAAGGTTGAGCCAGCTACTCCTGTAAGCATTCTCCCACCATCATTAGAAGATAGATCATAATCTCTAGTTGAGTGAGAACCAACTTTAACTGGAGAATATTTTGAGTTTTGAGCGGCTGCTGTCATCGCATCTGAATCTTCAAAACCAGTAGCCCCACTAACAAAATCAAAAACCCTACCTCTTCCCTGTGAATCAACTTTACCCATTTGAGTAACATTGTTCATAGAGCCCATTTGACTTCTTAACTCTTTGTTGCTTACATTAGTATTAACCGCACCACCTGTTCTTGTGTCTATAACTGTACTAGCTCTTTGACCTGACCTTGGGTTAAAAGGATTTCCTGTAGTTGTAAATGAACCTGAAGAAGTGTTAGCTCTTTGTGCTCCACTAGCAACCTCAGCAAGTGTAGGTGTAGCACTAGTCCAATCACCCGTAATTGAACCTATTAATTGATCACCTCCAGAAAAATTAGCTTGCGCTCTAGTAGTAGGTGCGTTTAATAATTGAGTAGGTGTATTAAGTTCGTCTCTCCCAGACTGAGTTACAGTGTTTAGTGCAGCTCGCTGGCCTGCTTCATAAGCTGATTTGCTAGTATAGTTATTACCCAACGCATCTCTATAAGCAGAACTACCTGCCATGCGTTGTTGCATCGTGTTATTAACATCTCGATTAAAGGTGGTTGAAGATTGGATTGGTAAGCTTTTTAATTCTAAAGCTTTATTTTCTGGATCTTGGCCTTGAAAGATTTGTATTTTCCCTGTTGACGCTTTAGATTTGTATTCACCATCTTCATCTGCTTCTTCAACTTTTTTCTTTGTTCTTCCTTTAAGTCTGTGTTTACTTTTACTGTCGTAAGTTGCTGGATTAACTGGAGCGTTAGGATTTAATTTTTTCTTTTTTTTACGGGCCATTGTTATTTTTATTTAAATGCTAATAAAAATTCTCTTAATCCCATTCCAAAAGCAACTCCAGCATAGAGTGGATGTGCATGTAATAATAGCATCGCACCAATAACTGCATAAGCTATAGCTTTTGATAAAGGATGATTTATTATTTCTTTAATAGTTTCCATTACTCTCCCTTTCTTTTACCAGTGTAAAGAGTAGCTATACCTTTATCTGTTGATGAATCAAAATGTATTTTACCGCTTGATGGGTTGTTTCTTCTGCTATGATGATGCACTTTGTGTACTGATGACTCTCCACCTGATCTACTCATAGCACCGGCATGACCACCGTGTCTTTGCTCAGCATCATAGTGCGCATCTTTTTTTAATGCATGTGCATGATTAAAATCATTTTCAGCTGCAGCTTTTTTACCGTGCTCTAGTTCGTATCTTCCATCAGCTCCTAGTTTTTTCTCGTGAGAGTAATCATCCATAGATGCTTCTTTGTCTTGATATTTATTCATAACTCATTTTCTTTTACAACCAAAATTATTAGCATAGTTAGCCATTTTGATTACGTTTGATTTATACTTTTTCTTATTTTTCATTACAGCAGAGGCAGCTGAACAAGCGTCTTTAAAACCGTTCTTTTTAGCCCACGCTGTAAACTTACCTTGATTTTTTTCCTTTATTTCAGGAAATTCTTTTTCTGCCATAACTATTGTTTATAAGGGAAATTTTTATTAAACCAGTCCTTACGATGGTCACAGCCACAGCTAGCAGGTATAGTATCAACTAATTTTTTTATACCTGTTGCTTTTGTAAACTTTTCTATCGTATCGCCTAGTCCTTTTGATTTCATTTTAATATTTTTTCTTTTTCATTTTTGGCTTTGGTGCGCTTTTCTTTTTACTGGATTTTACCTTTCCAGCTGGCTTTTGTTTTTTTCCGTAACCTGGCATAATTTTAATTATAAATGTTTATATTCTTCTGTCGCATCAAAAGATGGACATGCTTTATTTGCAAAATCTCTGTGTCCGTGGATTTGTGCTTCTGGATACATTGCTTTAAGTGTTCTTAGTACTGCTAAAAGGCTTTCTTTTTGACAATCGTATCTAGTATCTTTTGGGGTCTTACCATCTGCTTCTACGCCTCCGCAATAACAAATACCAATGCTGTTTCTATTCTGACCCTTCGAGTGAGCCCCAATTCTAGCTATATCTCTACCTTTATGTATTTCACCATATAAGTCTATATAGAAATGATAGCCTATGTCGCTCCAACCTCTACCGTCAACATGCCAACTACGTATAGTATCTACTGTGTAGTTTTCACCTTCCCTGGTAGCAGAGCAATGTACAATAATTTTATTTATCTGTCTCATTTTTATCATTTTTTAACTTCCACCATCTATGAGCAGTATAACCAATGGTTACACACAGTAAAGTTATTTTTAACAAAGGCTCTAACCAATCAAAACTAGCAATTGTGAAAGAAGTTATATTAAAGCAATATAACTTAAGATCATCGACACCCATTATTCGTTTGCGTTAAAGACAGCGTTGCCTTTGTAAGAACAGTTATCTATAGAAAATCCTGCTCTATTTGTAGTAATAGCACTTTTCATTTTTCTTTTTCCAGCGTCAACGACTAAAGGGCTTTTATCAACCCCTGCTGGTTTTTGTTTTTCTCCGTAACTTGGCATAGTGTTTTTTTTTATTTATTAATCTAATTTAATATCGTCGTATGTTGTACCCATTTTAATATCGGCTTTAACAGATTTGTAAGCCATTTTTCTAGCAGAAACATCCTCATTTCTATCATTTCTCTTTTTCTTTCTCGCAGCTCTCTTAGCTGCTCTTTTTTCTGAACCTTTAAGCTTATTTGCAGCCTCAATTTCTTCTTTATAAACATCTCTTCTTTGCTTTCTATCTTCTTTTCTATCTGCTTTTTTAGATTCTCTAGCACCTTTTTTACCATAATGTATTTCACCTTTAGAATCTTCAAAACCTTCTTGTGCTGCTTCGTGATACTCTTCATACTCTCCTTCATTTTCTGCTTTAGGCACATCTGGAATAAACTGCTCATACTGACTACCTCCCATAGCTGCTTGACCAGCTAATCCAGCAACGTTTCCACCTATGTCTGTAGTTCCATATGCTGATCTCATTATGTCGCTTTCTGCTCTTTGTGTTGGATCTGCCACTGAATAATTTAAAGAAGAAGATGTGATTCCTGGATCATATTGATTTACAGGAGTTGTTGTAGAATTTGCAGCAGTATTTCCTGAACCCATTGGTAAATTTCCTGGATTACTACCCATAGCTAAATTATTATATGTCCCCTGAGTAGCAGGCGTAAACGCGCTTTGATTAGCTGGAGCCATTGGAGCTGGTGGAGCAACCGGATTATTTAATGTTGAATATGGATTTACTGGCATTTTATCTTGTTTTATCTTTATTTACAAAAGTGATAGCTTTTGAAGTTACCTTGTAACTATATCTACCACTCTTGTCTATTTTTTTTGTAGGCATATCTTCTTCGCCTAACATAATTCGATACATTCTACTTATTAACTGTTTGCACTTTGTGGATACTTTATATATGTGATATTTTTGGGTTGTGCGGTTTCTTTCTCTCCACACGGTAATCCACCCTTGTTTTAATAATCTGTTCCAGCGCCTGTTGTCCCAGCTATAAGAATACGTACCTTTTTTAAAATCATCTTTAGTAAACAAATCTACTGCTTCTAAATAGATTAACAACTCAAGGTCTGCATCATTAAGATTACAGGTTTTACACGCCCATTTACGTATAATTCTATAATGTTTTAATAACTTAAGATCTCTTAAGTCTGATGATGTTAGCCTCATAGTAAAATAACCACATCAAATTCTTTTATAACCTTGTATTTTTCTTTTTGTATTTCTATATTAAATCCAGATGCTTTATCATAATAGATTTCATTACCTTTCTTTAATACTTTAACATCTGAACCTACTGTTACTATTTTAGCTTTTCTATATCTAATATCTTCTCTTTGACTTTCTGCCAATAGCAAGCCGCCTTTAGTTTTAGTATCTTTATCTTTTAACGGTTCTATTACTATATATTTACCAATTGCTTTCATGCTCTTATATTATTAATTACACAATCAGTAGACATTATAGTAGTGGCGACAGAAGCAGCATTAATTAATGCACTTTTAGTAACAAGTAAAGGATCTATAATCCCGGCTTTAACCATATCCACCGTTTTTCCTGTAACCACGTCTAATCCTTCACCGTTACTTAATGATATTTTACTTTGATCTATATTAGCATTATGCAATATTGTTTCATAAGGTTTTCTTATTGCACAATATAGTATCTCTTCTCCTATTGATTTAGGTTGTAAAATATTAGATGCATGAAGTAGAGCTGCCCCGCCACCAGGTACAATACCTTGTTTTATAGCAGCTTTAGTAGCGCAAATAGCGTCTTCAACTCTATCTTTCTTTTCTTTTAACTCTACTTCTGAATTTGCCCCTACTCTTATTATTGCCATTTTAGCGTTTAAATTTCCTAAACGTTTTTCTAATCTAGCCTTAATATTTTTATTAGAAGAATCTTTAATTTTGTTCTTTAATATTCTTACAGTTTCTTTAACTTCCTCGTTGTCTTGTAAGTCTACTTGTATAACAGTGTTCTCATGATTAGTGATAACCTTCTTACATGTGCCTAAATAATCTTCTGTTATAAGATCTGTATCATCTCCTAGGTCTTCATTTATAAGAGTAGCTCCTGTAACTTCACATAGGTCTGTTAAAGTTTCTTTTCTTCCTAACCCATAAATAGGTGCGTCAAGTATGTTTACTTTTATATTGCCTTTAATTTTATTCATAGCAAGAGCAGATACTACTTGTTGATCCACGTCAGCTATTATCAATAAAGGTTTATTATTTTTTATAACATATTCTAATACATTCTGTATTTTTCTAATGTTTTCAACTTTAGATTCTATAATTAAAACTAAAGGATTAGTTAACTCAGCTGTACCTTTTTCTTTATTGGTTATGAAATGATTGTTTTTTAATTCTCTATTATATTGAACTCCTTCAATTAGATCTACAACGGTTTCAGGCTGTTCGTTTGTCTCCATCATGACAACTCCTGTTTCATCTACTAGCTTAAAAGCTTTACCAATTATCTTTCCAAGTTCTTTATCATTGTTGGATGATATTGTAGCTACTTGATCAATCTTTCTTCCTTTAATTTTTTTTGCAGATTTTTCTAAAAGCTTAACCACATTGTCAACGCCTATATTGATACCTTCTTTAATACTTCTTAAATCATCTAAAAGCTCATGTTTATTAGCTTCGTCAAGTATAGCTTTAGCCAACACTGTTGCTGTAGTAGTTCCGTCACCTGCGTCTCTTACGGTTCTTTGAGCAGCTTCCTTGATTAGGGTTGCTCCAATATTTTCTAAAGGATCCTGCAGCGTTATGTTGTTAGCAACTGTTACGCCGTCTTTTGTTATCTGTGGTCTTCCTTGTGCATCTTCTAGTATTACACAT
>CERN01025833.1_pt1 | contig 14890 bp, 10 predicted proteins | sample 530761 | NCBI WGS metagenome assembly CERN01 (sample SAMEA2620947, study PRJEB7988) | marine metagenome | isolation source: saline water (ENVO:00002010), including | reverse complement strand
TCTTCAACTCCGTAATTTAAGTACAAACCTTCATCTATTAAATTATCATTATCCTCACCATCTTTATCATACCATATAGTAGCATAATGTTCTAATTCAGGTAAAACTCTACCAACTTCCCTTTGAAAGTGAAAAACCAATAGTTTCTTTATCTTACCATCCTCACCAACTTGTTTACTTCCAAAAGTTGTTATTGAACCATAGTAAGTAAACGGGTCTATTGGGTCACCATTTACCCACATTTGCATAGAAGGTTCTATTGTTTCTTCTACTCGTGTGTCTTCACAACTAATAGATAAAATTAAAATAATCCAAACCAATGGATTAAGGTACTTTTCTTTTATATCAAACCATTTTTTCATTTTAAAACCCCATAAATTGATAATTAATTCCTAATTTGATATCGTATGCTGGTCGTTCCCAATAATACAGATATCTACCTTCAGCAAATACTCCAAGATTATCTTTAACCTTTACACCGAATATAGCTCCCATATCATAATCATTCCAATCCGCCCAATTGGGTTCAGAATATTCAAAATCATATGGTTCATATCCTTCATCTAAATGTTTTTTATATAGTGAAGCATTCTGATAAGAGTATTTGGTGTGTCCGTAATGAACAGGTAACCAATTACCCCAACCATGTATCCACCAATTATCTGCGTAATGGTAAAAATCCACACCTATTATCAAGGATGTTTCACTCTGATATCCTAAATTCTTTTTCTTTCCATTTATATAAGTCTCTAACATCTGTGGAAAATGGTATATGAAATATTCTCTATCTGTGTAGGCAAATATCTTACCATTGGCATCTCTCCACAACCAATCATGTCCCCAATATTCACCTTGACCATTCCAAAAAGGACCATCACCTTCAACCTTTACCCATTCACCATCTACAAGTTCTAACAACTCATCATGAGTCCAAATAGGATTACCATTTTCATCGTATCCCTCTAACATAGATTCATCATACCACATATTGTCATCAACACCGAAGGCATCTTCTGCAAATGCCCACCATGAACCACGATACCAAGTCGTGTCCAATACCATAGCATCGAATCCATATACAGGATGTTGTCTATGTTTTAGACCTACACTAAAATGTAGTTTATCATTTAGTACTTCTGGTGTAAGGTGTAATCTTAAATCTCCGTGAATATAACTAATATCTTCTAATCCTAAATCAGTCATACCAACTTTAGCCATAGCCCAATCACCGATGTATCGTACCCAATATTCTTGATTGATATATTCGTTACCCCATTGTCTACCTTCAGACAATTTAAGTAAATATTCCCAACCTTTTACAGGTCCGAATGTAGCACTTTCGTTAGCATTCTGTTCTGAACCATCATACCAAGTCCCACCTTTACCAGCAGACTTAACACCTCTTTTTGGTTCGTATTGAAATCTACCAATCTTTCTCAGTCCAAATGATGATTGAAAATCAGGTTTTAAATCTCTCTCTGTCCTATCCACCACCAAGTCGCCCGTGCTCAATCCACCAACGATAGCAAACCTATCATCTTGAAATCGTGGAGCATTTAAACTAAAACTAGCATATGCTGTTGAATATTTTAAAAATTTAAGTATTTCATTTTCAGCCAACAAAGATGAGGTTATAAGTAAACCTATTATAATTTTCTTTAACATCTGTTTTCTCCCATTAAGCGATAAATTACACTAATAAATATAAAACTATCCAATTAAACATCAAACCGAACAACAAAACTCATAGCTGTTTTGTCATCATTTTTTATTGGTTTTGCTGTTCTACCAACCACTAATAATTCTCCTGCATCATTATATAATCCTATTGTTGTGATGTACGGTCTGAACTCACTATGTGTTACAAAGTTTTCGTAAAATTGTGTTCCTTCGTATGTTTGATTATATGAACCACTCCCAATACCATCAAGTGGATTATCACTCGGTGGGAAAATTGAATCAGGATTTGTACCCTCACCCAATTGGAAACTACCACTTCTTTCAAAAGTTGCACTTACATTGCTTGTAGCATTATGTTGACCTGCCTGTGAAGTTACCATATATTCGTGTTGATAAATTGTATGTGTGGCTTGATAATTTAAAGTATACCCATCACTATCTGTACCAGTAAATGCATTTAGATACTTTGAACCAGTACTTGTCATTACTATTAAACCTTGTTTATAAAAAACATTTCCTAATACATAACTCGAACTAACATCACTCGTAGGTGTGTTGGTAAAGGAGCTTGATTTAAAAGCTGCATAACTTTGTGAATATGCAAAATCAAATAAATTACCATCTCCGTCATCACGGATATCAGTAGTCATATCACTTATATTATCTAATACACGAACACTCTTTGGTTTGATTCCCTCACCCATCAATTGCTGAGGAATCGTAATTACTGATGCATTATTATGCAATTCTCTAAAACTAACATTTGTGTTTGAGTTACCATATGATAAAAATGGTTCAATTTGATTCGTGTGCTTACTAAATTTTGGACGATTGCTAAATCTTTCATAAAACTTGTGATTTAACATATAGTATGTTGGAAGGTCATAGAATGTTCCTCCACTATACCAAGTAGATTTTGGTAATGCCATACTTCGAGACATTTGATTAAATGAACCAATACTTTGGGATAGGGCGGAACCTGAATCGAACCCCCTAAAACTCCCACTACTTGCCTTAAGAGCGAACACTCCACTTCCACTATCAGTATTGGTGAAAGTGAATCGCTTGTGGGTTTTGAAGGGCTCTATAGAAACATCTTGTGGGTGGACATCTCTTAAAATCATTCCACTCCCCTATGTTTTAGAAGTCAAGTTTGACTTTGATTAATGCCTCACGAGAATAAGATTTCAATACAGGTTGACTTAACTTGGCTACTGCTAATAGTTCATTACTATTGTTAAACAGACCTACTGTTGTTATGTAGACTTTTGGGTCTTTAAAGAAAGTAGGTTGTGTGAAGTCACCAGTAGATGCTGTGAAGAAAGTTGGATTGTTAGAAAAATTAAATTCTTTATTTCCAGCCCTTACGAAGTAATGTGTAGATGAGAGTTTTTCTTCTCTACGAGCTTGAAAGTATGCTCCACCTTTAACACTACTAAAGAATGCTGGAACATTACCACCATCAGTATTTGAAGTTGTATTAACACTTATAGATGCTGACGCGTCTACAATATCAGCGTTTAATAAAATAATACCTAAATCAGGATAGAACAAACCATAACCACCACCAGGATTAGATGTTGCTGCTGTGTTTATAGATGTAGTACCACTTGTAATGGAACCAGTAACCACATTAAATACTCTACCACCTATTCCTGCTTCTGGATCTGTTGTAGAATTACTATCGTCTATCAGTCTAATATTTTCACCAACATTTTTGTTACTACCACTAATACGGAGTTCCCAATTACCTGGATCCATCTTTTCTCTCATACGAGCTCTTTTTAATGATAGAACAAAAAAGTGTTTTGAGGTTACCGAACCAGCGTATGTGAATCTATCTCTATTTGGTGGTAATAATAAGTTTACAAGTTGTGCGTGAATAGCTGCAGAAGCTCTATTACCAGTTGCTCCCCCAATTGTACCTAATGAACCACTACCTTCTAAGTGTCCATATCCAAGACTAAATTGGACTTCAGCTTCTGTATCTGATGATGGGTCTGTCTTATACACATCATAATAATACTTACCAGCTGAAGAGCTGTTTGCTGATTGTGAAAAGAATGTAGTTAGTGTACCAGTTCCACCACTCCATATACCACTTGATATCGTGGCCTTGATATTTTTAACCACATCATTTTCTTGGTCAAATAATTTATATGCTCCTGCTAATGCCATTTTCTAACTCCTAACTATTAAGATGAGACTGGTGAAGCTGGACTTCCAAGTACTGTCTTATTAACAGTAACTGTTATTGTCTGTGTCGCTCCAGTCTGATTACCCACCACAGTAATTTGTGTTTTCTTCCTATTTGGTGTGGTAAATGTTTGTGGTATTACTCTTGCAGTTAAACCAACTACACTTTGTGAGTTTGTTATTTCTTCACTACTCAAATTGACAGGTACTAATGGTGCTGTCTGTCCGGGTGCTGCTTGTCCAATCTGTAGTCTCGCGACTGCTGTGTCATGTACTAAAAATGTATATCCTAAATCTGCATCTGTTGAATTTAAAGTACCAGGACTCAATAAATCACCATTACCACCACCTTGCTGAAATGTTAGTGATGGAACAGCGATATCTAAGATTGGTAAACGAGATGTTTCCTTTGGGAGTGAAATTAACTTGTACTTTAATGCTTGTGTTTCATCAGGTACAGGTTCCAATAGGGGCATGTTCTCGATTACTGCTCCATAAAAATTTGTTCCATTGGGATGTGAGGTATCCCACAAACGATAGTCGACCTCATCGTCTGCTAATGCGAATTTCGTAACTTGAAATTCATTATTACCACGGGCTAATAACTCACGACCTCTTTTCGTAAGTATCGCATCAACCGTGATTGTGGTATTATTTAAAAATCCCATAATTGTATCTCCTTTAGGACTGAGTAGTTTGGATTTATGTTATAATAAGATTAAAACTTCTTATCTATAAATATAATCAAACTAAATTTTTCATTATAATACATCAAGTTTAGATTCACCAGTTTCTTTTGTTACCAATGTAGTTGGTGAAGTTAGTACTACCGTTACAGGATCTAACTTGTCAAGGGTTGTTCTCTTAGTCTGTTTTGAACCTTGATACACTAATCTAAACATTTGATTGTCTTGATATAAACTTTGTTTATCACTTCTTACAAATGAAGATGAATAAAAATTATCTAATGAAGCACTTGCCTGAGTTGTATAAAAATATCTTCTTTCATAATTGTGCTCTGAAGTTCTCGAACCACTTATGTTTGGTTGTAATACTTCTCTAAATATATATTCAGGTCCTCCAATAGTAAGGATAAAATCACCATATGTTTCTTTTCCACCACCCCATCCAGCTAATGAAGATGAAAGTATATAAGTGGCTGGTGACCTAAATATGTCTGTTGATATTGAAGAGGTAAAAGTCAAATACTGACCACCTGATGCGGATGGTGCTGTAGAAAGGGAACCAGTGTAAGTTAGATACTGACCACTCTGTGAAAACTGAGCCATTACATCAATGGATTGTGTCAAGGGTAATGTTGAACCACTAACAACTCTACCGAATCCCGCATCTAAATTACCCCTTACATTCACCACATCAAAATCAGGCGGTGCACCAACTACTTCCTTTCTTCTCTCCAATAAATTTGGCTCTATTAACAATCCAACATTAGCCCTTGCTTTTGCAGGAATCATCTTTCTTATTTGTTCAAATACACTTGTATCGTAAAATCTTATCAATCTCATATAATCCCAAAAATTATTTGGGGCGTTATATTTTTGCCAATAAGTCGTTGCTATGTCATCAAGTCTTCTGTATCTTCTCTCGTATTTATCTCTTGGGTCTCCTATATATTGGTCATAATCTAAATCTGCAACACTCAGTATAATATCTTCATTGATTGAATCGGTAGGACTAAAGTAAACTCCAAGTTTATTACTATCCAATGGTGCTAAATCATACGCACTTAGTTCAGACCTTTCATCTACGGCTAAATTACCAAGTAACTTACTATCTTCTATTCTTACTTTATTTTCTACACGAACATTAGGACCCAAGTTCGGAACTTTTGCTTTTTGTTGGTCTACTAACTTTCTAAAATGTGGACGATTACCACTTGAATATCCATTAGCAGTTCCCTCTGCTGTATAAGATTGGTCTGCACTTGTATCACGAATACTTGTTGATGAATCTAAATTTTTATCATCATCGAAACTATATCTTAATACCAAATCGGTATATGATGCGGATGGATGGTTTCCATCAAATGCCTTTGGTGCCTGAACATGATTATCAAACGAACCACTATTAAGTGCAGTATTCCAATAACGAAATTCCATGATACTACCACTAAGTTGATTACCAAAATCATTACTTGGTTTACCACCTATATAGGCAGTTTCATTACCAACAAATGCTGAATTGTTACTTGAAGTAGATGTACTACCACTTGAAAATGACTTATAAATAATTCTTGATAGTCCTGAATCGTAACGACCAACATATAATGAGTATAATATATTTTGTGATGTGGTATCGGCTGTTAATTGTCCAGTCGAACTACCACTATGATGAAATCCACTATTTTGTACACTTGCACTCATTCTTGTTAACATTACATTATAAAATTCACCATCATATATTGGTAATGAATCTGAAGAAACCGTCAAATCAGGATTTGCTCCACCCTCTAAGAAAAATTGTACTGTTCCATAATCATCCACAGAACCATTATCAACCAATCGTAATGCTATGTCTGTACCAGCTTGCCATAATGTTTGATTACTTCCACTAGCTGCCCTAAATCTCATCTCAATGGTATCAGGTTTTCTACCACTATTAGTATCATTAGCCCAAGTAGTTTCTATGTATTGACCAGCCTTAAACTCTGCGGCCTTTGTAAATTTTCTCGTAATTTGAAAGGATGGTTTATTCCTATTTGGATTGGGTCCTCCATACTCTCTCACTCTCAATATACTACTTGGTATTCCGTAACAATTTATTAAACCTTTGATTGACCTAATAGTACCACGAGTTTTTAAGAAGAAAGGCATGTTGTTTAAAATTCTTTTCCAAATTTCTCTCGATATATCTTTCTGAGGAGTTACTGACTGAACAGAATATTCTGAACTCGAACCAGTAACATCGGCACCAATTAAATAGTTTGGTAAACTCACAAGGTCTTGACCATCGTTTAGATAAAATCCAAAAGACCTTCCCACTTGAAAAATTAAGTCTCTTGATAATCCAACATCTAATCCATCCCTTCTATCATGTACAGCGGGAATTTGGTTTATATATGACCATATACCATCGAAATGTTCACCAGTCATATTAATAAATGTTGTAAAGGCATCATTTCTTTCATCATCTTTTATGTGGTTTGGTATATTTTCCAATAGTCTATCACGATTTTCTCTATCATAATTAGAACTACTTATAATCTGACCACTATACCAATCTACAGCAACAGATTCGGAAACCGAATATAAAACATATGGACTAAGTGATGTACCCTCTCCACTTTTCTTAGGCCATGTGTTATCATGAAATTCACCAAGTGAACCACTCGAATAACTCGAAGATTCGAAATACATATATTTTTCAAAGGTAGTAAAATTATTTTTAATCTCACGGACATTATCTTGTAATGATTGAGTAAAAGTTGCAGTTTCTTGACCCAATACACCACTCAAAGAATCACTTTGACTTGTAAAAAGTTCTATCTTATCCAACTTATATTTAAAGTTAACTAATCTATCTTCAACAGAACTAAACTTTGCAAAATTTTCAAATTGGGAATAATCTATACCATCCAATTCAATACTTTCATTGAAACTACCACTAATAACTTTATCTTCAATAATTTCTTGGATAGTTTTATTTGATGTTACAATTTCATTGTAGGTTTTGTAATTTGATTCATTTTGATTTAATGCTCCATCAGAATGTAAACCAGCATCCCATTTAGGGTTTCTTAAAACAACATCTTCTATTTCTTCATCTGTAAAATCTACTAACTCCACAGTTTCCAATACAGGAGATGACATCTGTTTACAAATATAAACTAAATCATCTTTTGATATATTATCAGGTAAAGGTTCGTATAATTTGTAATTAATGGCGTAGGGAAAATTATTAAATTTTTCTCTGTCCTCTATCTGATTTATAATTAAAGAACTACCATTCTCCCCATGTTTCATGTATGTATATAAATCTTGTCTTACAGGAGTATCAACATACCAAGTATCAAATTTTGTTTGTAAATTAACTTGAGTAGGTCCTATATGTTCAACCTCGGTTGCACCTACACTCCAAGTTTTATCCGTACTAATTGAATCTTGATTGTGAACATCAGTTATAGTAGCAACATAATTTTCATAAATAGGAACTTCTCGGTCTTGGTCTGTTGGTAAAAATTTTGTTTCTTGATTACCAAAATTAATCCAAGTACCTGGTGGGTCTTTCCACACATACAACTCACCATTTATTATAGCCTGCTGTCCTACAAAATCTGCAGGTTGTGGTAAATCATCAACACTATCAAGTTGAAGAGGTGCTACAGGATCTAAACCACTATCAGGTGGGTTTTCTTGTAACCTAGCTAGGTCTATTTCAATACCATTTATGGCATCTTGTAAATCACCTTCGGATAAACTTGACCTCGCTGCACTTCTTGGTGGTGGACTACTTAGTTCTGCATTTAAATCACCGAGTTGTCCTTCTAAATCTGATATCTTTTCACCTGTACTTGGTCTATTTTTTTGAAAGGTTACTCCAAATGCTGGGTCACCTATGAGTGCGGTTGCTAGTGTACCGATTGCCGCATCTTGTAATTCAAAACCTAATTGGGCTAAGGCATCAATTACTAAACCAAACTTTCCTCCGTCTTTTGGTTTTTCGGTTTTCTTTTGACCATCACCAGCTCCACCACTTCCACCTGATGGTTCGACACCATCTCCACATGCACCCATTCGTGGGACTATTGTTTGGTGATTACCACCCCAATATATAATTCTTTTATTCTTCATTACATACCCGATTCTACTTTGACATAAAAATTTCTATTACCATTTACCAATACTTGTTGGTTTTGGTCATTATTAGGTTGAGGGTCAAATGATGGTTGTGTAAAATCAGGATCATCAAAAAAACCGATAAAAGTATTTACAAGAGGATTACCCATCGTCTTGGCCTTAATATTTATGAATTGATTACCAACAAAATTCATTTGTTGAAATGCCGTATCATTTGTGCTTTCGTATTCAGTCGCCTGTGGATTACCGAATTTAACAAAACTACCTGCCAGTCCTTCTTGAAAATCAATCGGACTATTGTATAGTTTAATTGTGAATGAAGTACCATCACTATTAGAATCATCATTTGAGTCATCTGATGAATCATCCGAATCATCGGTTTGCTCTTCTTGTTCCTCTTCTTGTTCACCAAAGTTACCTAAGAATTGTGGTTCTCCCATATCTTGAGTAGGTAATGAAACTGCCGTAGAAATTCCATTAGATAAACTATTCAATTCATAGTTCGGGCCGACTGGAAATTGATTTATAGTGGTTGAGGGTAGGAGTACATCTGCTGGTAACCAACTTCCATCGTAGGCGTCATCAATTATGTTTCCTTCACCATCTACTTCGGGTACCTGTCCAAGTGCACTTCTAAGTAACGATACGGCATCAGAAGAAACGATATGTCGTCTGTATCCGTTTTGTATGTACCACCTTGAACCTGCACCTGCTGCCTCGAATCTGGTCAATGATTTGATTGGAGCTCCACCATTACCATTCCATTTTATTATCCTACCATCCAATTGACTTTGACCGACAGATGGTGAAGCATCAGCTGGTGGTGTTGATATTCCAAGTTCTACAAAATCTAATATCCTACCACTTGGTGTTCTAATCTCAGTAATTTCTTTTTGAAAGTTTGGTGTAAATACATATACACTCGGAGCATATGAACCTTCCGTGTCGTAATTATGTGATGCAGTTGAATCCTTTGATGCTTCTTTTGTATGACCACATCCAAACTCCCAATAAAATTGTACTCCATTTGTATTTGGGTTGAATTCTTCTCCATCTTTGGTATACATTGTGAAGTTGACTTGTTTAGTATCAGTTACACTAACTACTTGAATATATAATTCAGGTATTCCATCTTCTGCACTATACTCTGAATTTTCTTGTGTATCAGGTCTTGTTTCATATCCAACTATATATGCTTTTTTAATAGTTATGGTGGAACCAATCATAAAATCTTTAAAACCTTCATCTTCCACTTCTCGTCTGACATTAAACTCTAATCTTGAACTATCGGGTCCTGTCCAACTTATCTGACCACCACCATCTTGGGTTGGTAAATTTCTATTTGGTTCATTTTGACCAAATAAGTTCCAATGTAACTTTCCAAAATCAGCCTTCTTTGTAATATTATCTTCAAATTGTAATCTTGGTCTCCACCATTTTGACAAACCATCATCAGGATTATCCCTTATCGTTCTCCAAGCATTTAATAAACCACCATCTCCATCTATATATTCAGTCCAAGCAGTTTCAGGTATATACCTTTTTGGTTCTATTAATTCTCTAAATTCTTTTATATAATTTGAATTGTTTATTAACTGAGGGACTATTCTAATTTCTGTTCGTGATGGTGATATTTCATCTATTTTGAACTTCCATTCTTTAATATCAAGTGGTTGTGCATCTTGACCATTAGCAGGTGGATTCTCACCTACAAAGGCATTACCTTCACTATCGGTGTGAAATTGTCCCATTGGTACACCTGTTAGTGCAGGATTACCACTATGAATTATATTTGGTTGACCACTTACAGTTTTTGTCAATACTATATCATTACCACCAGCAACTTTTCTAACAAAATGATAACGAACTTGAAATTCACCACGATTGTAATCTCTATCTCTTAAATCTTGACCAATATTAAGAATTATCGTATCATCCTCAAAAGTAGTATGAGTGGAATTAAATTTTTCTAAGAAATTCTCATCGGTATCCAAAAGGTGAACTTCAACATAGTCATCTGTTGATTGACCAAACGGTGGATTCAGATATCCACTAGCACCCAATACTTCCTTAGATTCTTTTTTTAACTCTCTATAGTCGTTATCGTTTAGTGGTGTGTTTATTCTCATAATTCTTCAAATTCTCGATTAAGTATATCATTCCATACTGGGTCGGTAGAATAGACAGTTGTTTTTTTAGAAATTTTAATTAGTTGGTCTTCTTCTTCTAAGTTTTTTCCTTCCTCAAATGGATCCTCAACTGCTATAAAAACACCAGCATCATTTCTTAAAGGTGGTGTTGCTTCGTTGATAATTATTTGGTCGTTTTCAGTAACCACTACGCCCCCACTCAACTTTCGTCTCTGTTCTAATTCATTAAGATATGTTTGCCTATCTTGTTCTCTTAACTTTTGATAGAATTCACTTTTTTGTAATTCTTCTTTTGTTAAAGGCATTAATCCATCTCCAAACCAAAAAATTCATAATTCTTTTTAATATATTTATTCCATTCTGCAGGAACTTCACTTTCCTCAAAGATTGCCTCTACTGGACATTCGGGTTCACAGGCTCCACAATCAATACACTCATCAGGATTTATGTAAAGTGAATCAGTTTCTTTTGGTATAAATCCATCTACTTTTGCCTCTTCACCACTTCCCTCAACATCATATGGGCCATGGATACAATCTACAGGACAAACCTCTACACATGCTGTATCACAAGTTCCAACACAAGGTTCAGCTATAATATATGACATTTTAACTCCTTTATTTTACTACTTTGAATGATGGTAGGTAATTGAAAAACTGTATTGTCTCATCTGCAGTACCACTACCACTTATAATTTTATAATCAACACGATAAAATCTATCAGCTAATAATGGTTTTAAATGTAGATTAAAATAATTACCGGTAGAATCACAACTAACTTTTGAACCACTACCATATGGTATGATAATATCATCTGTAAAAACATCAACCACTTGATAAAATGTACTACCACTCGGTAACATTTTTGCAGTATTATATCCTGTTGAATATCCAGCTGTGGCTGAAAAAGTTTTTTCAGGATACAATGGTCTACCAGCAACTCTAAACTTTACTTTCGAATCTTCTTTATATTGGTCTCTCAAACTTCTTGGATATAATTTAACATCTTCAAGTTCCGTTGAAGTCAAATATTCTAATGAACCACTATTCCATTTAGAATCATCCCAAACAGCCTCTAACTTAGGTTGGTAAATCGTATGGGTTTCTCTACTGAAAAATGAAAAGTTACCAAGTGCCTTAGATGTACCTTCATCAAGTGTAGAGTCTAAATTACCAATACTTCCACTTCTTTTGACCATAAAACCATCATTCTCTATGTTTCCATGTAACCACTGCCAAACAATGTTAGAAACATCCATACGAACATCAGATGCTTGGTTAGAAAAAGATTGTGAGGCTTCGTATTGATTGTACCAAGTACCACCCGAACCAGTCATAGAACCTGTCCACATGGTTTTGACATCATTGTTATCACGGAAATTATAACTGGCACCATCTGTAATTATTGGGAAACTATCTTCCCTACCAAATCCATTGTCCCAAGATTGACTTACTGGATATGCATATAAATTTTGATTAACATTTAAACCATTAGAATTTGCATCATATAAATTTAAATAAAATTTTGTGTACGAACTTGAAGGTATCAATCCACTTGATACAGAAGATGAAATATAAGTTGTATCAAATTTTATCAACACTCGACTTATACCTTGTACAACACCAGCTGCACTTACATCCTTTACTACTTCTATTATCTCATCTATACCTGTATTTTGACTTCCACTACGAGAATATAGTGTTGTGTCTTTTTCAGCGTATTCAAAATAATGCATCTATGGTCTCCTACAATTTATTCCCAATTGAATCGCCAATTGACCGTGCCTCCACATCAATATTTGGGTATTTCAATTCGAATATACTTGGGTCAAGTGATGGATAAACTATACCATCTTTGGTTGCGTAATTTATATCGTAAATATTACCTGAGTAACCATCTGCAGTACTGAACTTGTTAGTAATCAATACTGGTACATTTTTAGGATTATCAACCGTAGGTGGAACTATCGCACCTACACCTTCAACGATAGATAATTCATATGCCAACTCTTGTAAAACAATTGGTTGGTTAACTTGCCACCTATCTATTTGGAAAAAATCTTTCACCTTTTGTATAACTTGTAATGATACTTGGTCTTTATTGAATCCAGTACGACATATAAAATTTACTTTTAATCCAATATTAATAATATATGCATCTTTTATATTGACCGCATCCGTCATTAATCTATATTGTGAAAGATATGTTTTTAAATTTTCTTTTACTGCTAAATTTAAAGTAGTTAATTTTTTACCAGCTGTATATCCAAGAGTGTATAAATTAAGTGCATTTGGATTAGGTAATCTATTAGAAGAAGCAGCATCTTGTGACTTAAGTTGGTCAAGGTTTCTTTCATCCATAAAAAGATTAGACTTGACTTCTTTTTGCATTGTTGGTATATTCAATTGTTCATCTTGAACAATGTATGCCTTTGCTATAGCTCCAAATTTAGGTGGTAATGCATATACCCTTGTTATGTAATCTTCACGAGTTACACTCCTACCTTGAGCCTGAAAGTAAGCTAAAGCATTTTCTTTTAGTTCTTCTGTTGTTTCTGCACCTTTACCACCATTAGCTGGAAATGGATTTGTTACTGCTACAGAATCTTTAACTGTTGCGACCAATCCAGCATTTAAACTTGTTTCATCTAATGTTAATGATATTTCTGATAAATTAGAAATACTATCTTGGGTAGCGTTATCACCTAATCCACCACCATGAGAATATTTTATTGTAAGTATTGTGTTTGATGGTGATTGACCATAAGCTTCTGTTTTTAAAAAGTTAGATGGGTCAAAGTATGTATCTAAATAAGTTGGACTACCAGGTAATGATGAACCTACATTACTTGGATTTGGTACTATTTCTTCATCAAACGAATCACTTACACCTGCCCCAAATCTTAATTCAGTTCTACTATCAGCCCTTATAAAAGTTTTAAATCGTCTTGGAGTTTTTAGAAGTTTTAAAAGGTATGGTGCTTCATCACTATATTGTGATAGTTCAGAATCATTAGCTGCAGTATTTTGTACAGAATCAAACAATGTGTCTTGTGCTAAAAATGGAACCTCTTTCCAAGTATTACCATCACTATCTGTACAAGATATTATTTCTAATACATTCTCACTTCCTAATATAATCCTTTGATACTTTTTAGCACTTCCAAAACTAAATTGTTCTTCAACAACCGTTCCACTTACAACACCTACCGTTTTCTTTAGTAGATAAAAAGTTGGGGCCGTTCCTGATGTTTCATAAATACTTACCGTGGTTGGGTCAAAAGAACTTGAGTAAGAAAAGTTGACATTTTCTCTTATCCTAAATGTAGTTGTACCAGTAGAAGCCAATGTTCCTTCATTAACTTGTAGTGCATAATTGTAATTAGGTCTCACATTAACACCCGTACCAACTGCTGGTACTATTTGAAATATATCAAGGTTGGTAAATGACGGAGACGACAACTTAGGTTTGTATCCAAAGGATTGTGCCATTTCAAATAAAGTTTTTGTGTCTTCTGCATAAGCTAATAATTGTTCTTTGAATTGTGAATCTACATAGTAAGACAACACATCACCAACATAAGATGCCATCTCAATAAACATCATACCAGGTGATGCTTCATTAAAATCATTATATGTGTTTGGATAGTATTGTTTTGCAAAATCGATTAAATCAGAACGAAATCCTGAAAAATCTTTGTTTAAATATCTTACTTCTTTTTGTGCTGGCATCTATGTTCTCCTATTCACCTACAAGAAAATTCAGAGTTATCACTTCGTGTACTGTTGGTTGTATTGCTAAAGCAAATTCAATAAGTATGTTTAATTGGTGTGGTTCGGCCTCATCCCTTTCCACACTTATATTATTTATAGTAACATGAGGTAACCAAAAGGCTATCGACTCTTCTATTTCAGACCTAACAGATTCTAATAAATCATCACTCATCGGTTCGAACAAAACTTGTAACAAACCACATCCAAATTCAGGTTGTCCAACTCGTTCACCTTTATTAGTAAGTAATAAATTTCTTATATTACTACTTGTTT
>CERN01002338.1_pt1 | contig 14931 bp, 13 predicted proteins | sample 530761 | NCBI WGS metagenome assembly CERN01 (sample SAMEA2620947, study PRJEB7988) | marine metagenome | isolation source: saline water (ENVO:00002010), including | reverse complement strand
TACACATTGTCTTCTTGCAACGGTTGCACAAAACAAAAACCATCATTAGCTTTCCATTTATTATCTCGTTTATAAGCAAAAACTTGATCTGGATAAACAAAATACATATCGTCTTTATAATATGATTTACTATTTTTTTCTACACCTTTCATATCCGTCCACCTTCTAAACACATTATGATGAACTATTACAGTGTCACCTTTTCTTATAGGTGTTTCACCTACTCTAGGTATTTCAATAACCTTAGCATGTCTATTAACAAACTTATGCTCGTATATGTCAGTGTTAACTATTAAATCTTTATCACCTACTTTAAGCTTATTGTTATATCTATCACCTAATGGTTTTATTATAAAGTTTTGTACACTCTTCACTAATACTCTAAATTATATTCTACGGATATAGCCATGTTTTTATTAAAGTCTTTCCAAGGTATTATCTCGTCATTCTTTGTTATAAAAACACTATACTTATCTTTTTCCTCTAATATAGCCTCGATGGTATGCCCTCCGTAGACCTCTTGGCCTACAGAGTAATGCATCGCATCGTTTTTATAGTCTTTACCTATACTAATCTTTCTTATCAACTTCATCTTCACTAGGTATTTCAGATATTGTACCATCTTGAAGATTAATTTGAACTTTACCATATTTCTCTTCAAGCTCTACTTGGAGTGCTCTTAATTCGTCTTGAACATTTTCCATTTGCTTGTACATTACTATTTTACTAACTTCAGCTCTTCCTATACTAGCTTCAAAGCTTTGTATTACTTTTACTTTTCCCTGAATATTTTCTAATTCTTTATCAGTGATTTTTAAATCTTGCGTTTTCTTTGCCATAATTTTAATTTTAATTTAATTTAACTTAATTTATGCCCAAGGTAGAGCTTTCTCTACGTTTTTTGGGACTTTTTTTAACTCCATTGCTTGTTGAACCATTAATTTGTTTTGTTCAACATCAACAACTGCTTTTACAAACTCTCTTACGTTAGCTTCTGTAAGCTCGTTAAAAGCTATAAAACTGTCAGAATCAGGATCACCTAAAATAGCCACTCCATCAATTGCAGCGGTTACTTTGTTATCACCAGTTCCTTCAGACCCAGTATAAGTATACTCAACTTCTGTTACTACATCTGCTAAGTCTCCTGTTGCTGGGGTCGTTAATATCCTATTTATTTTGTATGTATATGTTATTGCCATGATTATATTATTACGCTATTTTCACATTTTTTACCTATGGATCACCACGGCCGCCTCCGCCGCCGCCTCCACCACCTTCACCACTAGCTTGAGATATACTTGTGTTTCTTGTTGTAAAGCTATTTGAGCCACTAGGGTGAGTACCGTTTGTAGTACCTGTATTACACCTAACAGTTATAGTACCACTTCTTGAGCTACCACCATTAGAACTAACATTATAAGTTACAGTTCCACTACCTGTATCAGCATTACTACTACCATAATTACCTGATGTTATAGTAACCCAACTTGGTTTTGATGATACATACCAAGTAGAGTATTGTCTATGCGTAACAGATATTGATTGATTACTAACACCACCAGAGCTTATATTTAAATTATAACCTGGGGACGTAGTAATACTTGTTGGTGAATGTTGATACTTATACCACTCACTCAAAGCGTGAGGTGTAGAATTATCAGGTTTGTTAGCATTTAAATTACTAATATTTATAGTTTCATAAGCACCAGTTGCAGCATCTGCTAACGAAAAATCGTCGTCATCATTATCTATCTCATCTCGTATGTCCTGCATACTTATTTGTCCACTCGCTTGAATTGTCATGATAGATAATTTACTATTGGTATGTTATACTTATTTGAACTATAATATTTATTGCTAGGTGGATTTATATCTACCTCGTGATATTCTACGTTATCACAACCTAAATCAGTAGGAGCGTTCCAGTATGTAAACTTACACTGTGGTTTACGAACAAATTCTATATGAAAAGGTAATGAGTGTAAATATTCATCACCATAAGTATCTTGCAATATAGCGTCAAACTTAGTTTTCATATCTATTAATTTATTTACCCATAAACCTTCTACAACTGTTACGTTGCTCTTATTACTTGCCCACTCTTTTAATTTAGGTATAATGTCTTTATGACACTCTATAATTGTGTGAGATTTAGGTTTTCTAGCTTGTATGGCATCAGATAATATACCCATACCAAATCCTATTTCTAAAACGTCATCTCCTTCACTCACACATAATTCAGCCATCTTTTGCATAATAGGTGTTTCCCACCCCATCATAACTTGATAAGTTTCGTTGTTATCAGGGTTAACCCAGTAAATTCCATTTTCATCAAATGTTAAATCTGATGCTCTATAGTTTTCTGCAAAATTAGGCATTACAGTTACAATTTTTACGTTTTTTTAAATCCTCAACTTCTTTAGTTAATTCTTTAATAGCTTCAATTAATATACCTACTACGTTGCCATAAGCTACAGACTTCATACCTTCGTCATCTGTTCTTACAACTTCTGGTAATATTTTTTCTATTTCCTGAGCTATAACACCAATTGATTTCGTGTCTTCACCTATCTTGTTAAATTCAACACCTCTAAGTTTATTTACTTTTTCTAGTGAATTATCAATTGTTTTAATATTTTCTTTTACTCTTTCGTCGGAAAAAGCTATAACATCAGATGTTGCTCTAATAGTTCCATTAACATCTAACCTGTAGCTAGGAGTACTATCTTTTATACCAACATTACCACTTTCATTAACAGTTAAAGTTTCTTGTGAGTTACCAGTACCACCCATGTAAACTCTCCATCTATCAGCATCACATCTTAAAGTTGCTACGTTTGCGTCACCATATTCTATTTGCTGACCTATGTTTGTACCTTTGTTACCAATAGTGCTTGATGCTACTACTGTTCCTGTTACGCTTATACCAGCACTAGTCGTATTCATTTTTTGACTATTGTTGTAGTAAAGCTTAACACCTGCGTCGTCTTCTATAACTATACCTTCTTCATTATCGTGAGGTCTAATATATACATTACTACCAATATCACCATCAACATTACCTCTTATATATAAATGACCTATATTACTATCAATATAATTATTACCACTACTGTGATATATACTCATATCAGCACTATTACCAAACCTAGCTTCATAACCGTCTTGCCACTCTGTGTGACCTGATACATTGTCATTAGCATTACTTGTTATGTAGTTTGAATGTGAATGACTATCATTGACTACGGTAGTAGTTATACTAAAATTACTTGAGCCATCAAAAAATACATTACCTGTTACGTCTCCACTCAATGAAATTTGCCTTGTTGAACTCCATTTATCTGCTTCCGCAGCTGTACCAGCAAATGTACTTGCTGATGATATACCTGTTAGCGATGAATAAGCTCCATCAAAATTAGAAGTACCGTAACCAGGATCTGAACTTGGAACCCAAGATGGAGTAACATCTGCACCAGAAGTAATACCGTCTAACTTACTTTTAAGTGTATCGGTAAAGTTATTTTGTGTTAAACCACCATCACCAACGCTGTAAGTTGTATTTGTGTAATTTCCAGAATGTATGTTAGTTGATCCTTGATCTGTTGTCCAGTCTATATGTTCGTTTGCCACAAAACCACTAAGATCGTCATGTTCGAAATCACTAGATGAATAAGTTGTATTTGTAGCTGCTATAGTTACAATACCAGCGGATTCTGATAAACTTACATTAGATCCTTTTTTAAGCCTTAATGTTTCAGACGCAGTTAAAGTATTGTTAGCAGAACCATTACCATTAGTGTCAACTTCTATTGTTCTAAAAGTATTACTATCACTAGGGAAACTTATATTACTAGAGTGTATTGTTCCTGCATTTTCAGCTGACCAATCAACGTGTTCAGCAGCAACAAACCCTGTTAAATCATCGTGGTTGAAATCACTAGATGAATAAGTTGTGTTAGCATCTGTTCTCCAAGCTGGTACACCACTACCATTTGTTTTCCATACTTTATTAGCTTGTCCACTACCAGAAGCAACATAACCAGCTGCAGAACTACTATTTGCAATCCAAGTGTTGTTATCTACGTAGTTGCTAGTGTGAATAGTGCCAGCGTTTTCAGCTGTCCAATCAATAATTTGATTACCTGATGGTATTGTAGTATCTCCTTCTAACGCGGTTCCTGAAGTTGTACCGAAACCAGGGAAACTAGTTATATTGCTAATTGCAGTAGCATTTGTTGCTATTCCAGAAATATCTTGATCACCAGTATTAGTTCCTGATAAGTTGCCTATGTCTGTTAAATCTTGAGCAGACAACGCAGCTTGATAACCTGCACTAGCATGATTACCCCAACCGTATGCTGTATTCCATTGACCTATTTTAGTAGCAGTAACTATTCCACCACCAACATGTAATTCTGCGTTAGTGTAATCTGAAGCATGTGTGTGAAATTGAAACTCTGCGCCACCGCTTCCAACTCTTGTTAAAATCAAATCACCATTACTATCAGCGTAGAATTGTATTCTATTGTCGTTTTCATTTTTAAACTCTAAAGTAGGTGATGCACCAGTGCCATCATCTAAAATTAAATCACCTGTTAATGTGCCACCAGTTAATGGTAATTTACCTGCAATACTATCTGTAACTGTTGTACTAAAGTTTGCGTCGTCACCTAATGCCGCAGCTAATTCGTTTAATGTATTTAATGTGCCAGGTGCTGAATCTACTAAATCTGCTACAGCTGTACTAACAAAAGCAGTTGTTGCTATTCTAGTACTATCATTACCCGCGGATTGTGTTGGTGCTGTTGGGTTGTTAGTTAAAGCAGCGCCAGAAAACATTGTAGCTTTACTTTCATTTGTTACGTTACCTAAACCAACATCAGAAGCTGTTGTATTAGAGTTTAACATACTAGAATTATCTGTATACGCTAATTCTTTTGCAGTACCCCAATTACTAGCACTTAAACCTGCTTGGTAATGGCGTATTTTATATGAGTTTTTATCAAAAGCTAAAACGTTAGCATTACCACCAGAACTATCTGAATAAGAGTTTAAAACAAGAACATCATGCCAGTCAGACCCTGTGCTAGTACCATCTTCTAAACCTTCTTTAGCTGAAAAGAATAATTTTAAATCATCACTATAAGATAGATCTTCTGGAGCCATATCTCTATCATCAAAAGCCTGTAGATTATTTGCTTGCGCAATTGTACCAGATGATGTTAAATAACCAGCAGATGCATGGTTGCCCCAGCCATATGCAGTGTCCCAGTTTGTATCTTTTCTAGTACCAGCGCCAGTACCACTTCCAGGTTTACTATATATACCTTCGTTATACATTAATTTACCATCAGCAAGAACAGTAAGTGTTGACTCTGTTGTTCCTAATATTATAGAAGCACCTGAGCCATATGATTTTGAATCAGAGTGAAAATGTGTTATGTAACCTCTTTGAGTTCCATTTAAATTATCATCAAACTCTATACCAACACCATTTCCATTATTAATATTTTGAACTATCAGTGGATATGGTGTAGTAGAACTATCTTGAGTTAATTTAATAACACCAGTCCCAGTATCATCAGCATCAGATCTTAAATATTTTGATTGTGTAGAGCTTGATGTTAAGTAATTTGGATTAGAACTTGGTACCCATGTTGGAGTTACGTCTGCATTTGTAGCTATGGTATCTAATTTAGTACCATCGGTGGCTATATCTCTACCATCAACTGTACCTGATAAAGCTACGTTACCAGATCTATTAACGCTAAACACGTTTGCTAATGTTAAATCACTACCTACAGCTGTTGTTGAATTTGACGCTTCTGAGTACCATGTTAGTTGCGTGCCGGATATAGATAAAGCTGAGTGACCACCTTCAAAGTTTCCGTATGTAGAAACAAAATCCCCACTTGCACTTGTTTTACCTTCAGCACCATAACCTATTAAAAGATTACCACTAGAAGCGTGAGAACTTATTACACCTAATCTATCTGCAGTTGTATATGTTTGAGATAATATTCTACCACCAGTAGTTGCCGATGGACCTGCGGTAATATTACCTGTAAATTTAGAATTTTGCGATGAATCTATTACTAAACCATCTGTAGTACCATTTTGTAATTTTACATTAGCAGAAGAACCTGATGCTACTACAATATCAGTAGTTGATGAAAAATAACCAGATCTAATTTTTCTAGTAGCTACACCACTAGTACTGTCTACTCTAACCTCACCATTAACATGTAGTTCTACTCCAGCAGCTGGTGCAGTACCAATACCTACGTTTTGCGATGTGTCTATTGTAATAGCTGCAGTGTTGTTTGATAAAATTTCAAGATTATGTTCAGTAGATGTACCAACTCTACCCACACTAGCACCCATTATTTTTGTTGTAGCGCCGCCGCTTTCAGCAGCTGAAATTGTAGCGTTTGATGCGGTAGTTGTTATATTACCAGTTGCAGTTACATGACCATTTTGTCCATCTACTGTGAATATCTGGTCTGAAGCTCCTATTGCACTAGCGTTACCACCATGTCTACCAATAAAGAAACTAGAATTAGCAGCTGAGCTTTGATTATCATTTGAATCTAGGTTTACAATAAAAGAACCATAAGTATTTACTCTTATATCATCTCCAGTTCCACCATCTAATTGTCTAGACGTAATAGAGTGGTTTGTTTCACCACCACCATAAAAAGTTATATAATCACCTATAGAGTCTAGGTTTATTTGATTTGCTGTTATCGTCGCACTAGCGGTTATATTGTCAACACCAGTTAAATTACCTGATATATCAGCGTTACCGTTTATGTCTAAGCTAGTAGCAGTTATAGATCCAATATTTTTTAAGTTTCTACTTAAATCTATAAACTGTGTATTACCACCATCACCTATGTATAATCCATTATCACTAGCTGTTGTACTATCTGCTCTAAATTTAAATTCTACTCTATTTGACCAAGTTGTATCGTTACCAGGAAAACCATATGCGTGAAAACCACCTTCAGCTGACATTAATACTTGTTCAGTCGCTAGGTTTACATTACTCCTTATAACACCACTAGTATCACCAGCTCTCAACCATACTGTATCATCAATACCTAAAGCAACAGCTCTGTACTCACTTACTCTTGCAAGTATTGTTGATTCTGTACCGTTTTGATCAACTTTTAATAAAGGTACCTCTGTAGAATATTCACCTGTATCACCTGATGGCTCATAATCAAATACTATATAACCATTTGTAGTAGTAAACGTAAGCTTGTTGCTCATGGTTGTGGCACCACTTAGTGATAACGTACCGTTTATATTTGGGTTTTCTAAATTTAATGTTGTATTAGCACCACCCAACGTAAGTGTTACTGCGCTACCGTCACCTTTTATACTACCAGACTGTTCAAATATAATATCAACGTTATTTGTACCGTCACCAATATAAACATCAGATGAGCCATCACCTAATAAAATATCACCAACAGCATTAGTTAAAACTAAATTGTTTCCGTCTTGATCTATTTTACCGGCATTAGCACCTGCAGCTGTTTTAAACTGTATGTGACCAGCATCGTCTATTGTTATGTTATTTAAAAACGGTATTGCCATGTTTTATATTTTAAATTCTTCCTGATATTCTTTTTTTACTAGCACCACTATGAATTGATCTTGATTCAAAATGTCTTGATTTCATTTTTGTTTTTGAACCAAGTGTTATTTCTAAATCTTTTACGTAACCTATTTCTTCTTGATTATCACTATCTATTCTGTAACCAGCTATTAATTTATAGCCGTATTTTTGTGCAGTTAGAGTTAATGTTTTTTGTTCCCAAGCACCTTGACTAGCACTTGTAAATTGTGTTTGTTCTAAAAAACCATACACATTACTATTTTTAACATCGTTACTACTACTGACATTAAAAGTTGATGTATGTTCTCCACTCAAAATGGAATATCTGCCTAACCATCTTTCAGTAGCTTTTCTAGCAGTTAAATAAGGTCTTGTATAACTTCCATCAGATTGACCTTTAAATTCACCTGTTACTGTAACACTTGTGTTTGGTGGTACATATATATGAGATTGACAAGCTAACGCGTGTTCTGATTTTAAATTAAAAAGCGTCCATATCTTATCGTTGTTTTCTTGATATATTAGGTTAGTTGCTTCTATAACAGCTTTATGGTTTTCTTCAAAATTAAAATCAAACCATTCACTTAACATACCAAAACCTGGGTTTCTAACATAATCAGCTCTACTGTCCCAACCGCTTTGTCCCATATAATCATTTGAATCAACAAGACCAAAAGTGTCTGTATAACCAGCATATATGCCTGGCATTTGTTTAAAGTATTTGTTTTGAAAATATGAATCTCTAAATTCAACTGGTCCTCCACCCATACCTATATAAGGTATACTTCTAAAACCATCAAAGTGCATTCTTCTAAATTGTATTCCAGATGATTGGTAATAACAATAAAAAGGTCTTTGTTCGTGGTTCAAGAAAATGTTATTATGTATTGAGTTTATGTTTCTCATGTGATGAAGCAGCCAAGCATAATCATCAGATCTTGTTGAGTAGTTATATGCGTATTCTGGGTTATCATACATTGCGCCATTATCTACATTTGCATAACCATTTCTTGTAGCGTAATTATTTACAAACTGCACGTTATAATGAGAAGACCATTGCCAAAATCCTCTTTGACCAGCGTTAACTGAAATACAGTTTCTCCATATAAAACCTATAGGATGTCTACTGTTCATTCCAGTATAATTACTAGAATTATTTGAGCTGTGTACTACACAGTTTTGATAACCACTTTGATAATCTTGTCTTGAGTTTGTAGCATAATCAGTACCAATATCACTATTATAACCAGCAACCATACAAGCACCACGGTAATAATTATTATTAGTATTACCACCCATTCTGTACCAACGTATATCTTTTAAACCAATTTCTCTTGTACCAGCTCTATTACTATCAGTATCATATTCTACGTAGCAAAAAGCTCTAACATCTGTATCTACACCTTCTATAGTTATTGATCTATCTAATCTTTGTACTAAACTACCAACTTTTCTAACATGCTCTAGAGCTGGGCTAATTGTTAACGTGTTACCACTTTTATTAGTAACTGAGTATTCACTATTATAATTCCACTGAGTATCAACATCATTATTAACATCAATGTTTATAGTATGTCCAACACTTATATCTGTTGCATCGCTAACAGTTACTGTAGTATCACCAACAGCACCAGCGCTAGTTAGCACCGCTGCATTTCTTCTGACCTTACAATCTACTGCATGTTTTTTATCTAAACCAGTTTCGTACACCTCAGTACCACTTGATATAGTACCAGATATACTTGAGTTTAATGTTAATGTATTCGTTGTGTTATTTATTGCGGTTATAGTTCTTACATTTCTATTACTTCCTGTACCGAATATAATTTTGTAGCCTACTCTGAATATTTTGCTGTGATCAACAACTAAGGAAGTACCGCTGGCAGAAGAAACTATTGCCTTAGGACCTACAAACTTTTTTACATATATTCTATTATTCGATGTGTCAACATCATGAACCCAAGCACCTTCATCTCCATGATAATATCTATTAGTTCCTACGCCTTTGTATATTGCGATCCAATCACCAACACCAAAGCCAGTTTCACTATCAACAGTTATATATTCATCATTAACATTAGCTACAGCGCTTAACTCTGTGGTTGTTACACTATCATCACCTATAAACTTCCAAGATGAATAACTTATGTTTTCTACCCATATACCATGTTGATCAGCATCAGTACCTTCAAACTCTAAATGTATGTTATTACCTGTAGCAGATAATAGAGCTCCAGAAGAACCACCACCTTCGGTAAAGTCTTGCGCAGAAACACCATCTGTTTTAGAATAATCAGTAGATCCATTACCTTGTACCGTAATTCTACCGTTAATTCTAATTTTACCGTTAGTTGCAAAGTGTAGATTACCTCTAACAAGTATATCACCAAAACCAGTACCAGCTCTTTGATCAGAGTTTACTGTTACTACATGTCCTTGTGAAATAGTAAATGTGTCTCCGTCAGCAGGAGTGGAACCTCCCCAAGTTGAAGAGCTTGTCCAATTACCAGACTGACTACTCGTTAGGTTCGCCATCTATTAAAAATTGTTCTTGATATTGAGATACGTTTAACGCTATCTCAAAGGATAATGTGTCGCTATTATCAATAACCGTGTTGTCATTGATAACAGCAACTATATCATCATCTTTTGTGAGCGTTAAAGTAGCATCTGATTTATCATATTCTACTTTAATTATCATTTTATTTTATTTTAATTTACCTTATGGCAAAGTACTCTATATGTGTGACCATCTGCAGGAGCAGAACCAAATGTAACAACTACTTGACTTGTACTTGTTCTATCTACACCAACATAAACAGTTTGTCCGTATGTGGCAGAAGAAGATAAAGTATCTACAACTTGTACAGAAACTTCCCATAAGTTACTAAGTGTTAATCCGTGAGCAACATTAAAACTAGTTGCAGAATCATCACCCTCTATTTCTATTGCTGATACATTAGCACCAATTTGTGTTTGTATGTCACTTGAACTTACAGCTGAAGCAATTGAAATTCCTCCATCTGAATTTGTTATAGTAATGTTAGTACCAGCTGTTAACGTTGCAACTTCAGGACCAGATGTACCACCAATTAATAATGATCCATTTGTAGTCATTGCTTTTGAAGATAAAGTATCTGTACTACTATCTTGTGAAACAATAACTGATTTATCAGCAAATGAAGTAGCATTAGTACCACCTCGTGAAACTGGTAAAGTACCACTTGTTATTTTTCCAGCACCAATACTTGGTATATCACTTGCGGTTAAACCGTAATCTGTTACATTAAGCGTGTCAGCGTATAATGTTCCTACACCTACATCACCTTTAGTACCGTATGAGTCACCACCAAAAGGAGTCCATCTGTCAGTAGATTCGTCCCATAAGAATCTTACGTTAGTACTATTACCTCTTTCAACTTCAAGTCCAGCATTTTCTGTCGGTGTATTTGCTGAATTTGAGTTTAATTGAATTATGTTATCTTGAATCGTTACTGTTTCAGTATTGATTGTTGTTGTTGTTCCAGAAACTGTTAAGTTACCAGGGATGCTAATAGTATCGTTAGAATCACCAATATTTACAGCGTTACTTCCAAAACCAGCTTCTAGTGCAGTTTTTAAGTTTGCGGCTGAAACATCATCAACAGTTGTATCACCTGCTAATGCTGTAGTAGAACTTGTTCCAAAACCTGGGAACGAAACTTTAGCATTGTTTGTTGTTATGTTACTTGCTTGTGTACTTGTAATTGTAGTTGTGTTACCAGCTAAAGCAGTTGTACTTGTTGTACCTAAAGCTAAACTAGATGTACCTGCACCTATATTATCTCTTATAGTTGTTTTGTCACTACCACTAATACTTGTGCTTGCTACAATAGCAGCTACAACACCAGAATTACTTAATTGTGTGTTAGTGTCTGTATCAGACCATGGTACGTTAACTACAAGGTTATCTTGATCATCAGTTTCAACTTGGTATAATCTATTTGCAGTTGTTGTTATTGATTGAGGCGCTTGAGTTGTTCCAGTAGCGCCTACGTTTACGTTAAGTGTATTACTGCTTAATGATAAACCAGTACCAGCAGCTCTTTGTGTGTTTGTGTCTGCAGATGATATAGTTACAACACCACCAGACTCTGATAAAGTTATATTAGAGCCTTTTTTAAGCACTAAAGTTTCTGAAGCCGCTAAAGTATTATCAACGGTTCCATCACCGTCTGTATCTACAGATACTGTTCTTACTGGAATAGTCGTATCAGTTGTTAGTGTCTGCCAGTTACTACCATCATGGTATTTTAGTTTTTGTTGGCCAGAACTATCATCAAAATATATTACACCTTTTCCAGTAGAAGGTGTACTAGATGTTACATGAATCTTCACATTCTGAAGCTCATTGTAATTCAAGTTAATGTCGTGTAAAAATTGTATTGCCATTGTTTAAGTTATTTTGTTAGTTAGCGTATACTGTACCGGAGTTTTGGCCCCTAAAGAATACCCTTGATTGATTTTTTGTTATATGTTTTACCGGTACTTCCACTATATACCCTGTACTTATTTTTACAGTAATTGAAGGAAATTTACCTAAATTATGATCAAACTGAAAATAATATTCATTAGCACTATTATCATAAGTTAAATCACTTGTTCCAAATGCTAAAGCAAACTCTCTGTCTTGCGAAGCACTAAAAGGTACTAGATTATAATATACATTACTATATAAAGCTTTACCACTAGAATTATTATTACCACTAATGTAATCCATGGTAACTCTATATACATCTGTAGAATCAACTTGAGCTATGCTTTTTACTTTATACACAGCAAACACAGTTGGATCTTGAACTTGACTCATTATTACCTCTTTACCTAAATATGTATTTAATACAGGTAAAATACTTCTATCGTTAGTACCGTTAGGATATTTATTAACCTCTAATACTTTATCGGTACCTGTTGGAAAAGCAAGCTCAGTGCTTGAGTTACCTTGAAAAGTCATACTACCACTATTAGCGGTTTGAGAGTCGTATTTATAAGGTATTGCACTAGCATTACCCGTAGCATTAGTACTAGCTAACCACTCAGCAATATCTTGCATGTTGAAGTTTTTAGTTTGACCACCAACATTAGAGCCAAGAACTTTATCGCTTTTCTCTATTGTGTTGTCAACTGTGTAAGTACTAATTCTTGCCATTCTTAATTTTGTTATACTTTTCAACAGATCGACCGCCGAAATAGGCACCTATCGTTGTCATTAATACCAACTGAAGTAAATCAGTCCATTTTTCTTCTACTTTAAAATCTATAGAACCACTGTCTATAAATATCATGAGCACGGTCGCCACTATTAGGAATACTAGTACGAGAGGACGAACTGAACGCGTTAACCAGTTTCCGTGCTCTAAATCTGCTTTCCACCTTTCGGTGACATTTTTTTGTATTGCTGCTTCAGCGTCTATTAAGATTTCTGTCATCTCTTTTTCAAACTCAGCTTTCTCGTCTTTTGTTCTAATGAACTTATCAGCAACACCAGCAAGTTTATCTACAACAGCACCACCAGCATTACCAAATATCTTTGATAATATTTTACTCATGATTATTTTCTTTTACCAAACCCAGGCATTTTATAACCAGATTTGTTTTTATTTGCAGGATTGTAAGATATGTTTGATCTAACATTACCTTTTTTACCTTTTTTAAGTTCTTCTTCAGAAGCCGGTTTATTAGTAACTGTAGGTTTTCCTCCACCTTCAACAACTTTTTCAACGTTTTCAGTAGTGACTTTAGGTGATTCAGTACCACCAATTCTTAAACTACCTTTGTTTAATTGATTTAAATCAGACTGTTGTCTAGTATCAACGTTTAAACCTTGATCAGCATCTCCAGTAATTCTGTTATCATCACCAACTTCTAGACCCGCTATACCAGCATCTTTAAGTTTGTCACCGTATTTTGTTTCATAAGCAGAAACAACGTCAGGAGTTAAATCTCCTTTTTGACCTCCTCTAAAAAGTTTATTAAATAAACCTTTACCTTCATATCTATTTATAGCTGATTTATCTTTTCTTCTGTTTCTTTTGCTTAATTTGTCAAGTTGATTTTGACCAAGTTTAGCGCTTAACGCTTCGCCAAAGCCCATATTATATCTTCCAGGTGTTGTATTTTCAACTTCCTCATTAGTAACTAAATCTGTAGGCTTAGTATCAATACTAGCTCTGTATTCAGTTTCTGTTGATTCGTAAGCTTCATTACCTATTTCTTTTGATTTGTCTTTAGCATAACCTGTTATTTGCTCAACAGTAGGCATCACACCTTCACCTAAGCTATATTTTGTTCTCATAGCCGCTAAGTCTGTAGGATTTTTAAAACTATTAATATAAGCCTCATCACTTTCAGCTTGTATTACTTCGTTAGTAGCAGCATGTTGAGTTGTTATTTCTCTAGACTCAGGATTAGAACCTACAATGGTAGAACCATCATTGTCTAGCAAAACAGTTTCATCTGTAGGTGACCACTCTCCTACAACTTTGTTTGGGTCTTTTTCGTTTCTAAACGGTGATCTACCACCTTTTAATATTTCGTTAATTTTTGCCATAGTTATTTTGTTTTATTGTAAGCTTCTTTTTCCCAAGGTAATTCATCAGAACCTTCGTTAATTTGGCTTCTTAGTATTTTTTTACCACACCAGTAAACATATTTATCGTCATAATCAAGATCACCTCTAGCCATTTGGTCGAGGTGTACTTTTTCATGTTCAATAATTTCTTTACCTTTACTAGACTCTGGATCTACACTATTATCTATAAATATAGTACCGTCTTTGTTAGCTTCACCTTCTATGTCGCTACCTAAGTCTTTTTGTATAACTGGTATATTTTTACTATTTTCTCTAGCTAGCCTTATTTTAGCTGTTATTGGAATAGCCATTAATATTTTTTCTTTTTACACTTTCTTTTTTTAGCTACACCTTCAGTCATTACAACATCTGCACCTGATAATTCTTTTACTTTGTTATAGTAAGACTCATCTCTAAGGTTTTTATCTACCGCAGCTAAGTTTCTTAAACCTGCTTTGTTTTTGTTGCTAATGTCTTTTTTTGCAACTGGTTCAGCCGCAATAGCATCTTTAAATTCTTGATTAGCATCGCTTGCAGCTATAGTGTCTTTAAACTCTTGTTTTACTGCTTTACCAATAGCTGGCACAGCCTCTCTTACATTACCATAAGATAAAGGGCTTGACGCGTCAAACTTAGCTTCTACTTTGCAGTTACCTACTTTTTGGAATATATTACTCATCTTTCGTTGTCTTTT
>CERN01056464.1_pt1 | contig 14955 bp, 13 predicted proteins | sample 530761 | NCBI WGS metagenome assembly CERN01 (sample SAMEA2620947, study PRJEB7988) | marine metagenome | isolation source: saline water (ENVO:00002010), including | reverse complement strand
GAGAGTAGGTCGCCGCCTTCCTTTAAAGTCCTTCATTGAAAAATGAGGGACTTTTTTTATGGGGTAAATCGAAATTTCTGATTAATTCTAAATGATAGGACGGTAGATAGGAAAATTAAAAGATTGACTTCATAATAGTATTTATACCCTTAAAGCAAAGATAAATTGCGCCAGCACCGGCTAGAATTCCAAAGAAAAGAAATACGAAGAACATAAAGGTTTCTTTATTGAGAAATGATAAAGTAAGTAAATAAGGGCTTAAAAAAAGCAAGGGCAAAGCGAAAGCCATAAATTTTAGGCCCTTTTTCAATAGGTCAAAATCTGTGTGTTCTTTACCCATTTTGAAAATTGTTTATTGCGTTCCGAACGTTTTTATATTTTTCCAAAAGTGCTTGTGCTTCTTTTTCTGAAATATTCAATTCACTCATAATCATTCTTACGCCACGGTCAACTAGCTTGTTGTTACTTAATTGCATATCTACCATTTTGTTTCCTTTCACCCTTCCTAATTGAATCATCGCAGTGGTCGAAATCATATTAAGAACAAGCTTTTGTGCCGTACCAGCTTTCATACGTGAGCTTCCTGTAACAAATTCAGATCCAACAGTAACAACGATTGGAAATTTTGCCGTTGTGGCCAAAGGACTTCCCTCATTACAAGTTATACAGCCCGTTGGAATATTGTTTTCATTACACCTTCTCAAGGTACCAATTACGTAAGGCGTAGTTCCCGAAGCCGCAATGCCTATTACAATATCATTTTCTGAAATGTTTTCCTTTTGAAGATCTTGCCAACCTTGGTTTTCGGAATCTTCGGCAAATTCCACGGCTTTGCGGATGGCGGTATCACCACCGGCAATCAAACCAATAACCAAGTCATACGGAACACCAAAGGTGGGTGGGCATTCACTGGCATCAACAATTCCTAAACGGCCACTGGTTCCTGCGCCAATATAGAATAGTCTTCCGCCAGCCTTTAATTTTTCAATTACTTTTTCGGTAAGTTTTTCAATCTGCGGAAGTGCTTTTTCAACAGAAAATGCAACGGTCTTGTCTTCGTTGTTGATGTTTTGAAGCAATTCAGAAACGCTCATTTTTTCCAAATGATTGTATTTTGAATCGGATTCCGTTGTTTTAATAAAAGACATAAACAAATTTACGATTTATGATTGACGATGTACGATTTTTGAATTGTGATTTACTGGACTGTATAATTAAGAGTTGAAACTTCAGAAACCCTGAAATAACCCAACGGATAATTATCAGGATTTGTCTGGTTCACAATGTTACCGCGGACAGTTGCAGGTTGAGTTTCGAAGGGTCCACCGCCTTGGTCACTGGTTTGTTGTAAAAGTATAAACATAAAGTTATAATACGCTTCACTTACACCGTATATATTGAATTGCACCTCATCGCCGGGAGCCAAATCTTCCACCAAATAGTATCCAAAAATTGTGTTTCCGTCGAAGAATTCGTCATTATAAACATCAAGTACATCACCTCTTTCTGAAATCCCCTCGAAGAAATAGAAATTTCTTGCCCCTGGGGGATCCGTAAAATATGCTTTCAGTTCAATATCTTCCCCCGTAAAACCGCCGTCATCGCGCTGTTCAACGAATTCCAAAGGAGAAACTGTGTAAAGCGTTTCTGTGGCAGTGTAGGTTTCATCTTTGTAAATTATAGAAAGCGTATATTCAATATTTAACTGGGGCACAAGATTGGCCGTATAAAAACCATTGTTTGAATATGTAAAAGGATAAACAGTTCCGTTTTCATCGGTAACGGTTACTATTGCATCTGTAATAAAAGGTACCCCATTATTAAAAAAAGGAGAACTGGTCGTTAACCGCACACTTGCTTGCGAAGCTCCATTTTCCCAAACATTCAAATTTGCTTCTATAACCAACCTTGGAGGTGCGTCATTAAGTTCAACGTCTATTACATCTTCACACGAAGAAAAAATTCCGAAGAAAATCACCAATAAAAATAACTTCTTCATAGCTTAAAATTTAAAATTGTAGGTTACCGAAGGGATTATCCCAAAAATGGAGAGTCTTACAGCTTCATTTTGACCCGTGTCAGTGTTTTCCCGAAAGGAGACCGAAGCAGCATTTTTACGATTATACACATTGTAAATGCTGAAAACCCATTCGCCTTTCCAGCGCTTTGTACTTTCGGGTTTTGGGGTCCAGGTGGCAGAAAGGTCCATACGGTGGAACGCTGAAAGACGGCTGCTATTTCGTGCTTCGTAAATGGGAACAACTACACCGTTGTATTCATATTGTCCTTCCGGGTAGGTAGTTGGTATTCCTGTTTGGAAGATGAAATTGGCGCCAAAGGACCATTTATTTGTAAATTCGTATTGTCCGGTTATAGAAATATCGTGTGTTTTGTCCCAAGGCGATTTATACCATTCACCATTATTTATTCCACTTTCAGTGGGCGTTCTACCGGGGGTGCGCTGTTCGCTTTTTGAAAGGGTATACGCAACCCAACCTTGGAATTTCCCTGTGTTTTTCTTGAAAAGCACTTCCAGTCCGTAAGCTCTTGCTTCACCATTTAAAAGAATTTGTTCTACCGCATCATTGGCGATTAAATCTGCATCATCAACATAATCCAAACGGTTTTTAACTTCTTTATAAAAAGTTTCTACCTCTAGAGAATAATTATTGAAATTTCTGAAATACCCCAATGCTACTTGATCTGCCAACTGTGGTTCAATATACTTGCCGCTGGGCGCATAAATATCAAAAGGTGTGGGGGAAGTGGTGTTGCTTATTAAATGAATGTATTGGGCCATTCGGTTGTAACTGGCTTTTAGGGAAGAATCTTCATTCAACAAGTAAGAGATTGCAAAACGCGGCTCCAAATTGGCGAAGGATTTTATGGTCTCACTTCTGCCAAAAGAAACAGTGTCTATCGGTTTTGCTTTTTGATAAATATCTAAGCTTTCATTATAAATTATGGGGTTGTCGTCTTCGTAAAGAAACAACTCGTCCTGCCCCAAGCGGTTAAAAGTAGACAATCGAAGTCCTGCTTGTATCGAAATTCTATCTGAGAGCTCTATTTCTGCATCAACATACGCGGCGTTTTCCCAAGCGTACTTATCGGTGAGTTTAAAGGGATTTATTCCAGAATCTTCCGTTGTTGGCGTTACATCGCCAGGATTGAATTTGTAATAAATGCTGTTGATGCCATAGCGCAAATCAATATTGTTTGAAATGTAATGTGTAAAATCATATTTCAAATTAAAATTCCGGATGCCGCTGTCAAAATCAAATTCAACAAACTTCAGCTCTAAACCATAATAGTAATCTGAATAAATCAAAGATAAATTTGAAAACAACTTATTTGAAAAAAGATGGTTCCAGCGCAGGTTTAAAGTTGTATTTCCGAAGCTATTCGCGAAACTGTCCGATATTTCAAAAACATCCCTTCCGAAGTAACCAGATAAAAATAAGCGGTTGTTATCATTGAGATTGTAACTAAGTTTGGCGTTCAAATCATAAAAATAAGCTACGTTGTCATTATCAAAAAGTGGTAAAAAGAGGTGGGCATAACTACTACGGCCACCCACCAAAAATGAGGCGACATTCTTTTTAATCGGTCCTTCCAAAAGCAAACGGCTCGCTACCAGCCCAATCCCGCCGCTGGCATGATATTCGCGTTTGTTTCCGTCTTTTTGGTAAATGTCTAAAACCGAAGAAACCCGTCCACCGTAACGTGCGGGAATTCCACCTTTATAAAGCGTTAAATCTTTTATGGCATCTGGATTGAAAACTGAAAAGAAACCGAATAAATGTGAGGAATTATAAAGTGTGGCTTCATCCAACAAAATTAAATTTTGATCTGCTGCACCGCCACGAACATTGAAGCCACTGGCTCCTTCGCCGGCACTTGTAACTCCCGGAAGTAGCGTTATTGCTTTTATAACATCCACTTCGCCCAAAACCACGGGAATTTTTTTAATAGTGGTTGTGGAAAGTGTATTGGCACTCATTTGTGAGCTACGTACGTTTAATCTTTCGTTGTTTGCTTCAATTATTACCTCATCCAGACTTTCGGTATCGGTGGTAAGAGCCAAATCCTTTTTCACATTTTCAGAAAGTGAAATTTGTACTTTTTGTGCTGCAAAACCAATACTGCTGTACACTATTTCGTATTCACCTTTCGGAAGAGTGATCGAGTAATAACCATATTGATTTGTGACCGTTCCTGTTTGAAGAGACGGTATAATTACATTTACGCCGATGAGCGTTTCTCCAGTTTCTGCCTCGGAAATAGTACCGCTTATTGTAAATTTTTCTTGGGAAAAAGCTAGCGCAGTTCCTAAGAAAAACAAAAAAGTAAATAATTTTTTCAGCTGCATAGATTTGTTGGGGTAAAAAAAACCTCCAGCAAAGCTGAAGGTTTATAAAACGATATGTTCTTTACTTTATTTCTGAAAGTATGTTATTTAAGGTTTTGCTTGGCCGCATAACTTCAAAAACCAGTTTTTCAGTGGGTTCATAATAACCCCCAATGTTCACTGATTGGCCTTGTACTGCTATAAGCTCCTCATTTATTTTTTCTTCATTATCCTTTAACTGTTTTGCAATTGACGAAAAGATTTTTTTCAAATCTTGATCCTTTTCTTGATTTGCGAGTGCTTCGGCCCAATACATTGCTAGATAGAAATGGCTGCCGCGATTGTCAATTTCGTTTACTTTTCGTGAAGGCGATTTGCTATTGTCCAAATATTTTTCTGTGGCTTCATCAAGGGCATCTGCCAAAACAATTGCCTTTGGATTATCGTATTTTGTACCCAAGTGTTCCAAGGAAACTGCCAAGGCCAAAAATTCACCTAACGAATCCCAACGTAGGTGATTTTCCTCTAGAAGTTGGTCAACGTGTTTTGGGGCAGACCCGCCAGCTCCAGTTTCAAAAAGACCACCGCCATTCATCAATGGAACAATTGAAAGCATTTTTGCACTTGTGCCCAATTCCAAAATAGGGAAGAGGTCGGTCAAATAATCACGAAGCACATTTCCGGTAACCGAAATAGTGTCTTTTCCAGCTTTTACGCGTTCTAAAGTATATTCTGTTGCTTTTTCTGGGGAAAGAATTTTAATTTCAAGTCCTTCAGTATTGTGGTCTGGAAGATATTTGTTTACTTTTTTAATAAGTTCGGCATCGTGGGCACGGTTTTCATCCAACCAAAATACAGCTGGATTTCCAGTGGCACGGGCACGTTCTACAGCGAGTTTCACCCAATCCTGTATTGGTAAATCCTTTACCTGGCACATTCTCCAAATATCTCCTTTTGCAACGTTGTGCTCAATGATTACTTTTCCCGAAGCATCCAAAACCTGAACTTTTCCCTCTGAAGAAATTTCAAAAGTTTTATCATGGCTTCCGTACTCTTCAGCTTTTTGGGCCATTAGGCCTACATTTGGAACGGTACCCATAGTTGTAGGGTCAAACGCTCCGTGTTTTTTGCAGAATTCAATTGTGGTTTCATAAACACAAGCGTAACTGCTGTCGGGAATTACTGCTTTGGTATCGTGACTTTTCCCGTCTGGGCCCCACATTTGTCCGGAATTTCGAATCATAGCAGGCATAGAAGCATCGACAATAACGTCACTTGGAACGTGGAGATTGGTAATGCCTTTGTCGCTGTTTACCATTGCCAAATCTGGGTTTTCGGTCATTATTTTTTTAATGTCCTGAAGAATGGCATCTCTTTCATATTCATTCAATTCGGAAAGTTTATTTTCCAAATCGCCTAAGCCATTATTGGCATCAACTCCTAGTTTTTCAAATGTATCAGCATATTTTTTGAATAAATCCTCAAAATAGACCTTTACAGCATACCCAAAAATAATGGGGTCGCTCACTTTCATCATCGTAGCTTTCAAATGCACTGAAAACAATACTTTCTTTTCTTTGGCATCCTTTACCTGTTCTTCCAAAAAGGAAACCAATGCTTTTTTGCCCATCACCGTAGCGTCGATGATTTCACCTTTTAATATTTTTATGTTGTTCTTTAAAACGATTTTATTGCCATCATTTTCAACCAAAACAATACTCAAAGTATCATCTGCGGGCATCGTCAGTGATTTTTCATTGTGAAAAAAATCACCGTGTTGCATGGTAGCTACATGGCTCTTGCTATCATTGCTCCAAGCACCCATACTGTGAGGATGTTTTTTTGCGTAATTTTTTACTGCCTTGGGCGCGCGACGGTCACTATTTCCTTCGCGAAGTACTGGATTTACAGCACTTCCTTTTACTTTATCGTATTTCGCTTTTATCTCTTTCTCTTCGGAAGTAGCGGCGGTTTCCGGGTAATCGGGAATGTTGAAACCTTTCTTTTGCAATTCTTCAATAGCTTCCGTAAGTTGGGGCAGGGAAGCGCTAATATTTGGTAGCTTAATAATATTAGCTTCCGGTGTTTTTGCAAGTTCTCCCAATTCTGCCAAATCATCATTTACGCGCTGTTCTTCTTTTAGAAACTCTGGAAAAACTGCCAGGATACGAGCAGCGAGTGAAATATCACGGCTCTCAAGCTTTATGTTTGCAGGGGAAGTGAATGCTTCAACAATAGGTAAAAAAGAATGTGTGGCCAAAGCCGGCGCTTCATCGGTTTTGGTATATATAATTTTGGAAGATTTTGTCATTGAAATGTTTTTTGGAAATAATGGTTTTTGAAATTTTAAGGAGTGCAAATATAAACATTTGCGAGAGCTTTTAAAAGCTTAGGAGGGTCTTAATTACATCCATTAGACAACAGTTTAAGGGTATATTAATATAATGTTTGGTGGTTTATTTAACGTAGCTGTCATTTTTAACTTCGCGCTCATTCATACACTATTCATACTCTATTCATACTCTATTTATGACTTATCTATGGCTTGTGTACGGGTGACCCTAAAGGTTGACCCGTCCTAAAATAATTATTGATTCGGCTATGAATGGTATTGGAATCAATTTTGCAGATGATTATACTAAATTGTATATTTTAAAGAATAGGTTAAAACAAGAAAAGCCATATCACTGTATAAATACATTGTGATATGGCTCCTTGTAAAGCAAATCGTTACCAACCATCCCGACAGAATCGGGATCAAGGCAAGATTATTACAGACTTGCGGCTGTGACTTACTTACACGGGTTTTGTTTTTGCAATTTGCATCTTCCGTGAGGTTGATGCCATTTTCAAGAACTGACCCAAAACTTTTTTCAATCTCAGTACTAATAATCTAAAGATCGTGAGTACCTCAAGCAATCGAAAAAAAGCTTGTAAAGTGATTTCTTTTTATTTTTTCAAATCTGGAGACTAACATTCTTGCGAGCGTTAGCTTCGTCAGCAATTTGGAAAAAATAGTGTAAAAGAACGTTACTTTGTTTTATCAATATGGCTGTTAGGCCGTTTTTGATATTGCTAATATAGAACGTAAAATTGAATTTGCAACAAAATATAAACCTTTAAAAATCCACAGTTTACAAACATAGCTTATCAACAATTGTTCATAAAAAAAGCCCTGTAAAAACAGGGCTTTTGATAGTTTTCAACAAAGAATAAACTACATACGTTTTTCTTTGATACGGGCTTTTTTACCGGTAAGACCTCTAAAGTAGTAAATACGAGCTCTGCGCACGCTACCTTTTTTGTTGATCTCAATTTTTTGAAGAGCTGGCATGTTTAGTGGAAAAATACGCTCCACGCCTACGGTACCACTCATTTTGCGGATTGTAAAAGTTTTGGTAACTCCAGTTCCCTTAACTTGTATTACAACACCTCTAAAGAACTGTGTTCTTGTTTTTTCACCTTCACGGATTTCGTAATAAACTGTAATAGTATCACCAGCTCCGAATGCAGGGAATTCTTTTTTTGTAACAAATTCGTCTTGTACAAATTTAATTAACGCTTCCATTTTGTTAATTTGATAAGGTTTAAATTAAAACAACGTTCGCGGTTTTCGCCAGAGGTTGGATTAAGTGGGTGCAAAAGTAAGAAATTTATATTATTGCACAAGTAAAAATGTTGATTGTTGGTTTTAAAAATCAAACCAATCACAAGTTATTGATCCATTCGGCAATATCTTGTAAGACTTGGGGCGAAAGTGTTTGCTCAATTTGCCCATATTCCATCAAAGTTCCGGTTTTGCATTCCTGAAATAAATGATTCAAGTCTGGATAGGATTTTAAAGTGAATTTTTTAGAACTATCAATGTTCGAAATGTGCTCCAAAACCTCTAAGTTTTCTTTGGCTGGAACTTGTAAATCCCTTTCGCCATTCAAGGCAAATAACGGGCATTCTAGTCTTTCAAGATTATTTTTCGGATCATACTTTATAAAATTACTGAGCCAAGGACTGGAATAGGACTCCACTATCAAAGTTTTGTAATAAGTTTCTGTCATACCATGGTCAGAGACAAACTTTGGGTTTTTCTCAAAATATTCACTTGTATATTTTTCCAAATTCCTCTTTAAGGAATCTGAGGCAGACGTACTGATAAGCTTCATTATACCTTTGTCAAATTCAATTTCTTTTGAAATGTAATCTTCGGAAGAACCCATAGAACGCAGTTGCAGTTCCTTTTGGAGTAGCAGCAATTCACTGCCGGGAAGCATTACCCCAGCCATTGAAACAACGAAGGCTACGTTTTTATTTTCTGCAGCTACCATCGGAGCTATAGTGCCACCTTCACTGTGGCCAATTAAACCTATTTTGTTTAGATTAATTTCTTTTCTGCTTTTTAAATATGCAATCGCGGCAACTACATCTTCCGCAAAATCAACCGAAGTTGCTTTTGAAAAATTGCCCGTAGATTCGCCAACTCCTCTATCGTCATAGCGTAGCACTGCAATACCTTGATTTGTTAAATAATCTGCCAAGACCCAAAAAGACTTATGTCCAAAAATTTCTGAGTTTCTATTTTGAGGACCACTGCCGGATATCAAGATGGCTACAGGAAAATTTCGTCCGGTCATTGGATAGGTAAACGTGCCAGCCAAGGTAATGCTATCTTGGGTGTTTTGAAAAGAAACTTCTTCCACATTGTATTCAAAAGGCGCTTGGGGTGTTTGGGGACGTTTGAAGTTTTCTTGGGCAAAAAAGCTTGTTGAGACCATTAACAGAATAACCACTGCAGCTAATTTTTTAAATTGGAAGTAGGAATGAGACACCGGAATTAAAGTTATAATTGCCGTAATTATTAAAAATATAGTGAGAGCGGTTTCTTGATTAAAGACAAAGCAGGAAATAATTATCAGCAATCCGCCAAGTACCCATAACTTGCCTGCGAGTCTGTGTGTGTTTTTCCAAATAGTTTCGTTCTCCAAAGCCCAGGGTGTACGAATACCGATAAAATAATTAGGTTTTATAGTTTTAAAATAATTGCCCAGAACCACATAGAAAATGCCTATAATCATAAAAAGATAATTTGGATTTGTCAATGTCTGCTCTTTTACTGAATAGATTATAAATGTAAAAAGCACCGAGAGGAAAAGTGTAAGGAAAAGTCTTATTGTATAGAACTTTCCGCCCATCATCGCTATTTTTTTCTTTGGGTCGATTAATGGAACAAACAAAAAAAGCAGATACATAAAAAATGGTAGTAGCGTTGTTAGCCATATAAGTTCATTTTTACTTCCATATCGGTCTACTTCACCCTGGATGTTCCAATGAAGGGGCACTTCCATAGGAAGGTCTTTCCATACGTACCATAGAAATATTGCCGGAATCATGGTTATCAAGATCAGTGGAAGCTCTTTTTTTAAATTGAATTTCATCTTTATAAAGTATTTGAGAAATAGGAAGATGGAATGCCCTCGTGTATATCCTCGGTTTGTTTATAATTTGTTCGCGGGCATTTCATAATTTCTATTTTCTTAGGGTTAGTAACCAAGTAAAAACATCATCGAGAATGGTTGTATTTATTGAATAATGAATGAACTGCCCCTTTTTTTCGCCTGTAATTAAATCGGCACGTTGCAAAATGTCTAAATGGTGCGAAATGCTAGGTTTTGAAATGTTGAAATTATCAGCTATTTCACCAGCAGTAAGATCCTGCTTTTTCAATAGTTCCAGTATCTCCCTTCGGGTATCATCATTCAGTGCCTTGAAAATGTCTTTCACGATTTGTTTAAGTATTTAGACAAATATCTAAATAACTTTTTGAATTTGCAATAATTTTGACTGATAATTGCTTGCAAAGAGCTGCAAGTCAGTGAAATGTTGAATGTTTGGTCTGCTAATTTGCTTCTAGTTTCCGCATTGTGGAGATTGGTTACTCCAACAAATCCGGCCTGCGTTCCTTAGTACGTTTATACGCCTGCTCCTCACGCCATTCTTCAATTTTTGGGGTGTTACCGCTTGTAAGGATTTCAGGAACGGTCCAACCTTTATACTCCGCAGGGCGAGTGTAAATGGGCGGCGCCAATAAATTATCTTGAAATGAATCTGTCAACGCACTTGTTTCGTTACCCAATACACCGGGAATCAATCTAATTACTGCATCGCAAACAATTGCGGCTGCAAGTTCACCACCACTGAGCACAAAGTCGCCCACAGAGATTTCACGGGTTATAAAATGGTCGCGCACGCGTTGGTCCACACCTTTATAATGCCCGCAGAGAATAATAATATTTTCCTTTAGCGAAAGCTCGTTTGCCGTATGCTGATTAAATGTCTTGCCGTCTGGCGTCATGTAGATTATTTCGTCATAATCCCTTTCGGCCTTCAGTTCTGAAATACATTTATCTATAGGCTCGATCATCATCACCATGCCCGCACCGCCTCCAAATTGATAATCGTCTATTTGTTTGTAGGCATTTGTAGCATAATCACGAAGGTTGTGGGTGTGCACTTCCACATGGCCTTTTTCAATGGCGCGCTTAAGAATAGAAACTTCAAAAGGGCTTTGTAGCAATTCGGGGAGTACTGTTATTATATCAATACGCATTACAGGAATTCTTTTTTCATTTTGCAGCGGTCAATGGAGCCTTTTGCTCGTTCCAGAACGCCTTTGTCCAGAGTATCCAACGCACATTTTTTGTAATGTTCAATAGCTTCATCAAGTTTTCCCTGCTGTTCAAGCATAATACCGTATTCATTATAAATTGTAGACTTGGTAATGCCGGGGATGTTTAAAGCGGTATCGAGTAAGTCTTTTAATTCGTCATATTTTCCGAGGGTGGAAAGAAGCACTGCGTAATTATAATACACAGGAGGGTATAAGGGTGTTTTTTCAAGGCACAACTTGTATAGTGTTTCTCCTTTTTCAAATTCACGGAATTTTACTTCATAAAGATAACCCAAGTGGTTATAGGCTTTTCCGAAGTTTGGATCCATATCAATAATCTTTTCAAGTTTATTGGTGGCTTCGTCATAAGCTCCATTTTTTATGTCGGTATTTGCTTGGTTTAGCAATTCTTCAAGTTTGGTAAGGTGGTCCATTGCGTAGAAATTTAGTGAAGCAAAAATACGCAATAATAATTCAAATTATCCTTTCCGCGCCTCGCGTTCCTTTTTGCGTTCTTCTCTTCGTTTTTCGCGTTCCTTTTTTCTAAGTTCCCGTTTTTGTTCACGGGTTAAATTCTCATCCTGAAAAGCATCCTTAAACTCAATATCGTCATCAACTTCACCTGTAAATGCTTGTATCCAGGCATTTTCAAAAATATTGAAAACAGTGGGCCATATACCTGCCTCTACATTGTTCAAATCTCCTTCTATGGGTACTTTTGTGGCTAGGGTATCTGTGCCTTGGTTTTTGAGAATAAATTTAAAAAACCCGACAAATCCTTCCCATAACACACCTAGAAAACCGTCGTCTTCACCAATCAGTTTGGTATCGGTTAAAAGCGGTTTAATATAGCCCACGAGGTGCCCGTCAGCGATGGCCACTTCACTGAAAATCCCAAAGGTTCCTTTGTCAAAATCGAGCCCTGCATAGTGTCTGGTAAAATCATTTAGTGCCGTGGCTTCGGCATCCTGCAGCGAAAAGGAAAGGTCCATATCTGGAATTTCCTTTACAAGATTCATATTTCCTTCTAGGGAAACCTTTCCTTTACCAATAGATACACCGCTTGCGCGAATGGGTGAGGGGAGTATGCGCTCCTTCTCCACCACATTACGCAGGTTATCTGCGGTGAGTTGGAGGTTGTTGATTTGTAAATCGATATTGGGCTCTGCGGAAAGCTGTACAAACGCCAACTTGCCATCGTAAACCTCAAAATGGTTTATGTCTATGGGTACAAGGTCTGTGAGGGCTTTGGTCCAATCGTCCACATTGGCATCTCCGCTTTCGTCTTTTTGGTCTTCGAAAACGTAGATAACCTCTGGGCTGGTCATAATAATCTCACTCACTATTTTGCCTTTGAAGAGTGATTTCCATTCAATAGAAATATCACTTTTTGGAAAGTTTAAAAAGGGCACCTGGCTTTCTGCCGTGCCTTTGTTAAGGTACATGCCGTTAATAACATATGCCCCGCGAATTAGGGCAATGTCTATATCATCTACCTGCCCATAATAACCCGGAATGTCTGCCAACACTTTGTTTACATAATTTTTTACAAGGGTGGGTAGGTAAAGCCGAAAGGCTATGAGAAGGATTAAAATGATAATGGGAACTATATATCGTTTCTTTTTGAAACGGCTTTTTTTAGGATTGTTTGACATTTTTTAGAATAAATGATTTTAACAAATTTGATTGAAAGCTTGCAGATTTTCAGTTAATGAACTCATAAAACTGCACATACTTTTTGCCGCACCCCAGGCGAGGAAATTTAAACTTTCATAACCCACCTAAGGAAGAACGGGGACTTGTTCCCGTTTTTTTGCAACTGTTCTGAAGTGGAATTTTGTATAAAATAACGCATTTACACCCCACTTTTTTGGTTTCAACACATCACTTTATGGTCTTGACACCATAATCAATGGTCTTAACAACACACACTATGGTTTTTACACCCTTATTAATGGTCTTAACGCACAATTTAATGGTGTGCAGACCCAAGTTTATGGTCTTAACGCCATATTTAGCGGTCTTAATACCACGCTTTATAGCATTCACACCATTAAATAGAGCATTAACCCCCTAATTTTAACACCATGACGCAAAAATTCAAAATCGCTACCACTGCGCCCCATATGGGCGACCTCCTAAAGCAGCACATACGCCAGAACCGCCTGCGTAGGGCGGCCATTGCCCGACATTTGGGCAGAGGCTATTCCACTGTTTATAAATATCAAAAAAGTGAGAGCATGCAGACCTCCCTACTTTGGGAGCTATGTTTGGTAATAAAGCACAACTTTTTTATGGACCTGGCCGCCCAGCTGCCGGCAGACTTTACCACCAACGCCCCAGACCCCACGCTGCCCCTACAGGAGCGCATAGCCGCGCTGGAGAAGGAAAACAAACTGTTGAAAACTAAGGTGGAAACCTTGATGCAGGTGATTGGGAAATAAACTTTATATTTGGGTAGCCATGCTGTTGCGTACATGTGCGGGATAGCAGCAATAATATTTTAAAAACATGCGTATATAAACATGTTGGCAACAAGCTGAAAATCAAGATTCAAACAAATGAGTAAACCTAAATTAAATAACGATGAAATTAAAAAACTCTATAATGAGTTATTTGATGATTCGAAATTTACACCGCAAAAAAGAGGGTTTGAATTTGAAAAACTAATTGAGGCGAAACTTGAAGCTGAAAATTTGGAACCAAGAGCAAGTTACAAACCAAAAGGAGAACAAGTTGATGGTTCATTCTTTTGGGAAGGACAGACTTATTTACTCGAAGCTAAATGGGTAAAGGATAAACTACCAGCATCAAGTATTTATGCATTCAAAGGGAAATTAGATGGTAAATTCCACACTAGTAGTGGTGTGTTTTTAGCAGTCAATGGATATAGCGATGACGTAGAAGATGCTTTGAAATTTGGAAAGTCTTTAAATATTTTACTTTTCGATACAAACGATATCTCAATGATATTTAACGGAGATGTTACCTTTCTTGAGGTTTTGAAATTTAAGCTTCGAGAAGCAGGAGATACTGGGAGTTTAAATGTTCCTTACAGACTAAAATCAAAAGTTGAAAATATATCCAAATCAGAAGATATAAGGTATTTTAACCTAGCAACATTCAATAAGAAATACTCAAAGCAAACAAAATCAGAAGACTTATTAATATTTGTAGAAGGACGAAGTGATGTTTCAGCTATTGAAAAACTTCTTAAACCAATCGAATCTGGAAACCTACTATCTTATAAAATCGTAGTTCTTGAAGGTGTTAATAATATTAGACAATTACCATCTCTTTTAAACCTTTACGCAACTTACCATCAAACAAAAGGAGTAATTGTTATTCTGGATGATGACCAAGAAACGGTTAGAATGAAAAGTATCATTGAAGGTGTCGTTGAACAATTAGAAAATTCTTCAATTCCAGTTCAAACTAAATTCTTCTTTATAAATGAAGAATTGAAAGGAGTTTTAGGAAATATTATTACCGACAACTTGGAATTTAATTCATTCTTTTTCAAAAAGTATCAATTATATGATGAATTGAAAAGCTTTATTGAAAATATAACGGCTGATTATTACGACCCAGAAATTGATATTCCAAAAGACACGTTAAGAAGAACTATGGAAACCGCTGATTGGGATTTTGATAAACAGGAGATAAGATTTCCAGACAATACAGGATTTGACATTGCTATTCAAAATTTAGAAGATTTAATACAACACTTAAATGACGAAGTTGTGAGTGAAATGGACGGAAATATGCCTTTATATTGGTTAAAAGAAAAGGATTATTTGGATTATGATACCGAAGCTAGAGAATATTTGATTGATTATCATAAAGACAAAATTGAAAAAATTGGATGGAATAGTGACGATTTGTAAAAAAGCCAGTTGCCAACACCGGTAACCGTTGCACAACCCCTTAATTTTTTAAACCTGAA
>CERN01024700.1_pt1 | contig 15070 bp, 17 predicted proteins | sample 530761 | NCBI WGS metagenome assembly CERN01 (sample SAMEA2620947, study PRJEB7988) | marine metagenome | isolation source: saline water (ENVO:00002010), including | reverse complement strand
GAGCCGATAGAGGCGGCAAAATCCCGTTGTCTGATTTTATTTGCTTTTAGCCAACTTTTTAGCAGCATGAGTTTCTCCTTTCCGGAAATTCAACTCACGCTATCACCAAAATGGTGGATGTCAATGCAAAAAATCACCAAAACAGTTAAATCGGTGTAACTGTTTTGGTGTTATAGCTTTCTGGCGTACCAGACTATTCGACCGATGATGTTGATTTCATCGACGGTTCGTTCGTAAGTGGAGTGATGGGCATTGTCCGAAACAACCCGTACGGTTGGCGGTTCTGAATTGGGTATGACTTCGATCCGTTTCACAACGACGCCGAAGCCGTCCCATAGGGCGAACACACCCGGAGGGCTTGGTTTTTTATCGGCTGTGTTGACGATTACACGATCTCCGCTTCTGAGCGTTGGTTCCATGCTGTCGCCCTGAACTTCAATTACCCTGGCGTTGCGCGGTGCTACGCGCAGCTCTGTGATCATGTATTCTTTGGGGATGAGCCATTCTGCCTTGATTGCATCCGTGGAAATGTGATGCCCGTTACCGTTGGGTTTGAATGCGACAAGAGGTTCAGCTCCACCACCCATACCGGCGCGGATATCTATTTCGGGGATTTTTGGCGCATCGGTTGCTGTGTCTGCGTATTTCTCACGGTCCGGATCGGGGCCGAGCGGTTGAAGTAGTTTCTCCCGCGAGATCGTCTCCATCGTGGGGCGGTCGTAAAGTGCATTTGTTGGAATGTTCAATGCCTCTGCGATTTTCATAACCCAATCAATGGTGAGTTTGCGTTGGCCCAGTTCCAACCGGCTGATTTGCTGGTTGGTGGTTCCCAGTTTTCGGGCGAGTTCAGATTGCGACATTCCTGCCGCTTCTCTGGCCTCTTTTATGCGGTTTGCGTTTTTCATGGGCTAATTGTCTCTATTCTGGTGGGGATGTCTATCGCCATGTTGGTGATTTTTGGTGTTGACGCTACACCAAAATGGAGATAGCGTTCTGGTGTCATGAAATTAACGCTCTGGATTCAGCAGCACTGCGGCGGAAGTCGTAAAGAGTTTGCGAAGATGATCGGCTCATCGCCGCAGGCAATTTACAGATATGAGGATGGCGATCGCGTCCCGGCCCCGAAAGTGATGCACAAAATTGTCGAGGCAACCGGGGGTGATGTCACCCCTAATGATTTCTTCAGTTTGAACGATGATCAGACTGAGGCGGCGTAAATTCGCCATTGTCGCCTTTTTTCCAACCCGCACGTTTCAGAACTGTTTCCGCGTGTTCAATGTCTTTGGGGTTGCTGCTTTTTTGCAGGGTTTCAAGGGCTTCGCGGAAATCGGATGTAGCACCTCTCAGGGCGTCAATTCTTTCTGATTTCGTGGTCATGTTTGTTGCTCCGTTGCTGTCCTCATCCTTATGCGGCACCCCCGCATGGGCGGCAACTCCCAAAACGTAAGGGTTTGATAGCCATGCCATACGCCCGATCCGAAAACAGTTTTGCCGATGCCACCACCAAGGCCATGCATGCCGTGGGTGGTGAAGTCTTGGCAGGGGCCTGCGGGGTTTCATATTCCCGGCTGCGTCAATGCGCCAACCCGATGCGCGGCGATGTGATTAACTTGCAAGCCGCGGTTGATGCCGATATCGCCGCGGCGCGTGCCGGGGCAGGGTGCCCGCATTTTGAAAGTTATGCCGCCCAGCTTCACAAGGCCGGGGTTCTTGGCGGGTTTGACGCCGAACGTGCCGGCATGCGCGCACTGATCCGATCGATTGCGGCCTTGCTTCGCGAAGCGGCTGATCGGATGACGGCAGCGCTTGAACCGCAACCACGTCTTTACGGGGTAGCAGCATGACCTATCTTTCTGATCGCCATCGGCGCGAGTTGGCTATCCCGGCTGTTTTAATGCAGCGGGTTGCCAGCGTGATCTTGGAGCCGGGGGTTAAAGAAGGCCATGCCGAGGTTCTGGAATGCCTTGCGCGGGCCTGCGATGAGCCGTTTTCGGGATTGCCCAAGGCCAAGGCCGATAAACTGCGCAACCGCGTGATGGCCCTGCAGGGTGAGTTGCTTCGTGAATATGAAGATCGCCCCGTGATCACGGTTTTCCTGATGGTGGTGATCTGGCTGCGTGACGCGCTTGACGATGGCACGCTGACCCTGATCGAAGGGTCTGACTTTGATCAGGCGGCAACCTGCCTGATCGACCAGATATCGGTATATGATGATCTGGTTGATGGTGCCTATAACTCGGGCCGCAAGAACGCAATCAAGCTCGCGCAAAAGCTCGAAATGCGCGGTTATTACCAAGGGCGCGCTGCCCGGAAGGTGGCGGCATGATTGGGTCAGCGTTTCGCCTTAAAGTACGCGCGGATGCCGTGATTGCCTCTCCGGTCAAGTCCTTCCGTAAGAAGTTTGAGGCCATCAGGAACTACTGTTTGCCTGTCGCAAAGCAAAGTTGCGGCATAGATAATCTCTTCATTAGTAACGACTTGGTCGATGTAACTCTCGCGGAAATAGTCGAAAAGTTCATCTACAATTGCTTGGATTTCAGCAACCGTCCCCAGATGTATGAATATTTCATGGGTAGTCAGCTTCTGATCGTCACTATTAACGGTGCGCACTCTGGCTTCATGGTACTGTACCTTTCGAGACAGGGCGATGATCAGGTCTATGATCCTTTCTTTCCCCTCTCCAGGGTGTCTGGCGACTTCCCTTATGCGACGCAAAGAGTTCTCTCTTGGGGACATGAGTCCGCTGGGTCGCAGATTAGTGTCGTACCCGAGCTTTGCGGATCGCGCCAGCGAACTGAAAATCTTCCAATGCTGCTCTGCGTAAGTGGAGATCTCGGAGAGTGCGCTAGGCAGAGCAACAATTGCTACACGTTGTGCGGCAACCCGTTCCGCCATGTTTGCGTTCTCATGAGCTCGGGTCTGTTCTCTTATTGCCCAAAAAGTTATGCTGGCGGCTGTGAGGGCGAGCATCGCGCCGATAAGGGTTTGCCAATCATGGAGGAATTGGATAACCCCGCTATAATCTGCTGTTTGGGAAAGCTCGGGGTAAGCTCCGAAAAGCAGCATTCCCACAAGTGCCGTCAGTCCGCCAAGAAATGCGGAAATGACTGCCGTAAGGGCGACGAAAGCCAGCCGATGCTCGGTCTTGCTGTTGGTATCGCCAAGGTTCATGTTGAGCGTTCCCCCATTGTCGAAAGGTGTGATTTTGCTGCCTTTCGGGCGGACAAGCAACTGTCTGTGTGCGAGGTCGCAGCATGACCCATCGCACCCCCATCCCTCAATCAGCCATCGACGATGTAAACGCACGAACCGATCTGGTCGAGTTGGTCGATAATTCCGGTGTCAAGCTGGTCAAGTCCGGCCGGGAATGGATGGGGCTTTGTCCGTTTCATTCCGAACGCACGCCATCCTTCACGGTGCGCCCGGAAAAAGGCTTCGCGCACTGTTTCGGCTGTGGCGCGCATGAAAAGCCGATCGGCTATCAGATGCGCGTCTATGGCCAGACGTTTATCGAGGCGCTCAAGGATCTGGCGTGGAAGGCTGGTGTTGACCTGACCGAATATGTCGGGCGGGCCGAAAAGCCTGCGCACAAGCCAAAGCCCAAGATTGCCAGCCGCGCCGATGAAAAGGATCGCGTGTCGGAAACCGAAAAGCGCCGAAAGCGCGGCCATAAGCTTTGGCAGCGTGGCCTTCCGGTCATTGATACCGAGGCCGAGGAATATCTTGCGAACTATCGCGGGATTGATCGTGACTTGTTCCTGCATAGCGGGGTGCATCGGTTCGTGCCTGATTATGAATTCTGGTATCGCGCCCGTGATGCCAAGAAATCCGAGGTGATCTGGACCGGACCGGCGTTGCTCAGCGTCATGCAATATATCGATGATCGCTTTGCCGCCTGTCATGTGACCTGCATTGACCTTAATGAGGAAAAGGGGCGTCTCAAGCTTAGTGCCCCGGATAGCGGGCGGGAACTCAACACCAAGCGCGTGATGGGCGATCCGTCCAAGGCGGCGATCCGCCTTGGCAAGCCTGCGTTTAAGATGGTCGGCGGGGAGGGGTTGGAAACGACCTATTCCGGCATGATGGTTTCCGGGCTTTCCGGCTGGTGTTCCTATTCGCTTGATAACCTTGTTGGTGCCGGTCTGATGGACGCCAAGGGGGAGTATCATCCGCTTGATGGCCGAAAAAAGCTGCCGACGGTGGTGCCTGATATGGCCCGCCCAGGCATGATCTGGCCGCGCGAATGCCATGAGCGGATCTTTCTGGGGGATGGCGATACCAAAGACATCCATATGCTCAAGGCCAAGCTCGAACGGGGGTGCCGCCGTGCTGCCGTCGAGGGCCGTATCGGGCGCATCGCCATGTCGAGGCCAGGTACCGATTTCAACTCGATGATTTTGGGGGCGGCGTGATGTTAAAGGAATACGCTGTCACCGCTGCAATAGTTCCGCAGCCTCCTCACAGCGCGGTCCAGAGACCTGATCTGGCCAAAGTAAGTGATCGGATATTTGATCAGGTAGTTTTGCGGAGTGAAATTGTTGTCGCGCTCCTTTTTCACTGCGTACCGTTTGCGGATGTCAATTGTGTTCAAGAGTGCTTTGGTGCATTCGGACAATATGGCACTCAACTCTGGCGTCACGATGTGAGGGTTAGAGAGGATTTCGGTCAGTTTGTCTTCAATTCTGCGAATGTTCATGATGTCAGTGTGCAGCAATTCTTTACCTTCAAGGTGGAGGCTCGACAGGCTGTTGGAGATTTCACTGATTTCGGCCTGATACTTGGACTTAAACGCCAAGCTGTTGCTCTCTTCTGTGGCGCGCTGTTGGTAAGTCGCCGCTCTGTATGCGAGCCAACCGCCTCCGAGACCAAGCAGGCCAGCCAGCAGCGTTTCCCCGGTCCAATCAACAAAGCTATTTCGGGCAATAACGCCGATTGTGACACCTCCGAACAGGGTGCCGATCAAGGGGATTGCTTCATTTATTTTTGGTATGTTCATCACGGTACCCTTTCAAAGCGACTGATCGTTTTAGTTTCGACCGCAGGTTCGGCAACGTCAAGCTATCTCAAAGGGGCGGCGTGATGGCGACAAAACGCAAGGTCAACAAGGGCGCGATGATGCTCGGCGGGCGATCTGGCGAGGTCGATTGGGAGCGCCCGGATGAAAATCAGTTTTACCCGACGCCGCCCGAAGCGACCGAGGCGCTTATTCGCGCCATGCCGCACCTTGCGGGGCAGAAAATCTGGGAATGTGCCTGTGGTGATGGTCGATTGGCCCGGGTGCTTGAGCATCACGGGTGCGAGGTCATCGGCACGGATCTGATTGATCGCGGCTATGGCCAAGGCGGGGTCAATTTTTTGGCCACACACCGTCGCCGCGCTTCGAAGGCCATCACCAACCCGCCTTTCACGTTGGCACAGGCATTCATCGAACATGCCATGCGTCTGCATCTGGAAGAGGTCTGGATGCTGCTGAAAACCGACTATTACCAAGCTGCCAGTCGCACCGGTTTCAAGCAGCGCATTCGCCCGAAATACAAGCTCGAACTGTCATGGCGCATCGACAGCCTTGGCCTTGGTAGCCCTGCGCTCAATTGCGCATGGTTCGGATTCGAGCGTGATTTCACGGGCCGCACGGTCTGGGACACACTGACCAAGCCCAAGATGGGAAATCTTGACTTGTTTGTGCCTGCGCGCGTGACGTCGACGGATCGGTCGACGCTGATTGCGTCAGTGGCCAGTCAGGGGAGTTTGCTTTGATGTTAGTCCTCAATGCCACAGCGCAAAAGATTCTCAGAAATCTGTCGTTCGATTTCCGTTCTTGCGCCGGCGGCTCTTGTGCCTCCGTCTCTAATCAAAGTTCGGTACCGTCGGTACCGTATGTATTGGGCGCCACTCGGCTCGCCACCTGGGTCGTTGGTATCAGCTATTCTCAGAACAATCAGGTTTTGCAGCCGGGAATATGTTTCGTAACTCAGGGCCGTCGTTTTGTGTTCGATGCATATGCTTTCAATGTGATTTATCCGAGTTTCGAAAGCGGATCTCGCGCGGTCAAGGGCTCTGTTGAGTTTTTCTTCCTGCAAAAGCCCTGCTTTCACAGAGCTTTGCAATTCGTGGAGATGTTGAAGGGTTTGTTCCGACCATCCGCAAAAATTATCGACAGCATCCAATGCGAGTTGCAGGGGGGCATTAAGCTCGTCAGCGCGGTGCATCCTAGCTTGACGCAAAGCGGCGGCAGCAGTTTCTCGGGTAGCGCGCACTTGATAAGCCCCAGAGAAGACCACTATAAAACCGGCCATCAGGCTCAGCAGTCCGGTTGCCAATGTTTCCCATTCCAAGTTGTTCAATTGACGGCAAACGGGAAAATCAAGTGGGATTGGGGTGCACATGTCCTGAATTTGTATCCCCAACATAGCAAGCATGGCGATAAGTCCAAACATCAAGAATATGCATGCAAACACAAGTTTGGGAGATGCGCCAAGGCGCGTTCGGAGGGACTTTGTATTGTGCTTTTGTCTCATCTGGCGGGCGAGCTTTTCTTCAAGTTGCAAAAAGATCTCAATCTTGCGCCGAAGGTTGCGCTTTCGTCAAAGAAAATTGCCCAATGTGCGAGAAAGTGCGAAATTTCGTCACCAACTGACACAACGGGTTTTGAATGCCGTGCAAGTCTCCCTCCATCACAACAACGATGGAAGGGCATGGACATGCGCAAACGGAAATCCTCAACTTTATTGACTGCTCGGCATCGTCGGCGTATGGTTTGGCCTATCAACGGGAAAAATCCGTTGTGGGGGAGTAAGGACCCTCTCAAGACGGCAAGCCGTCACGTAAGTTGCGGCTATTTTTGTGCCCGGAATCCGGGTGCATCTCGCTTATGGCGGGAGGGCGGTGAATACAAGACCCGAAAGGGGAATAAACCCGCCTGCCTCTTGACAGGTTCTTACCCTCCCGCCACCAGCGCGGTCGTAAGAAGCCGTTCTGGTGGTGTTGTGAAACGCCGTCAAGAGGGCTTTGACATGACCGATGATATTGACGGGCGGATTCCGTCCGAAACATTCCTAATCACCCCAGATAATGCCCCGGTGCGCGGTCTTTCGCGTGCTGAGCGGGCCGCGATCAACCGTCGCGCAACCGATGTTGCGACGATGCTGTTTCCCTATGTCCGCGATTACATGACGCGCAGCGCGATGGACCGTTTGCGCGCATCCGACAAGCTCAAGATTTCCGCACTCCCCATGCCGCCCGACATAGGCTTGATGATTGCCCGGTATCGGACCTTTGGCGTCGATGGTTTTGATCCGCGTGATCCGACAGGACATCGGCGGGTGTGTTCGGTTGGTGCGGCGATGACATTGGTCGAGGCGGTGCCAACACTTCGCGAAATTGCCGATGGTCTGAGCCCGGAAACGGTTTTGAGCGAGGACGGCCGTGATTGGCTGCGAGACCGGATCGCGACGATACTTTCGGGTCTCCTGTCCATCGAAATTGACGCGGGGTTGCTATGAAAAACTCCATTGTCATCCCGTCTTGTGACCATCGCGGCTGCAACCGCGCAGCGACGCACATCATGGTTAATCATGGTCGTTGGTGCCGGGGCCATATCCCCCCGGAATTCTTCCGATACAAGCGTATCGCCGCAGGTGAAGAGCGCGAAATAGACCCGATTGGCCCGTTGCCCGCCGATCAAAGAAAACCCAAACAGGAAAGGTTGTTCTGAAATGTCAGGAAGTGAAGTTAGTGAAGCCGGTCTGGAAGCCGCGAAGCGGCTTATCAACGGTGCGGAGATCGTCGGTATGGATGGCGTCAAGGTCAATCCGAACGACGTGTTCTATGATGTAAATGCGATGAATGAATATTTCGCGCTGGTTGCAATTGGTGGTCGCGCGATGATCATCGAAGAAAAGTTCAAGCGGCGGGCGAATTGCCCGATCCCGGACCGCGTGAACTTTATGAACCTTGATACTCTCCATACGATTTTGGCGAACAAACAAAGCTATATCGCGGCGGATAAAAAGGCCCCGTGGTCAAGGCTTTGGTTGCAGGACCCGAAGCGTCGGGAATATTCGGGGATCAGCTTTGTGCCGGGTGGTGCCGCACCTGACGGGTATTATAACCTTTGGCGTGGTTTCAGCATGGCGGCGGATTACGAGGGTTGCGAAAAAAAATGCTCGATCTTTCTTGATCATGTGCGGACCAATGTCGCAGGCGGGAACGAGGCGCATTTCCGTTTCATCATGGGGTGGGCGGCGCATATGTTCCAGAAGCCGACAGAACGGGCCGGGGTGGCCGTTGTTCTGCGGGGCGGGCAGGGTAGCGGCAAGACCCTGTTCGGGCAGACGTTGGGCCGGTTGATCGAGGATCATTATGCGCTTGTCGATGATCCGCGCTATGTGGTCGGGAACTTTAACGCGCACCTGGCGTCAACCTTGTTGTTGCAGGCCGATGAAGGTTTCTGGGCGGGGGATAAACACGCCGAGGGGCGGCTTAAGGGCCTTGTCACATCCGACTATCATATGATCGAGCGCAAGGGCGTTGATGCCTTTCGGGTCAAGAACTATGTCCATTTGCTGGTGACTTCCAACAATGATTGGGTCGTGCCCGCGGGGCATGATGAACGCCGGTTTGCGGTGTTTGATGTGGCGAATGCCAGCCAACAAAACCGGCAATATTTTGGCGAAATGATCGCGCAGCTTGAAAATGGCGGGTACGCGGCGTTGCTTGGTTATTTGCTGCTGTTTGATCTTGATAGCGTCAACATCTGGGATATCCCTAAAACGGCGGCGTTGGCCGATCAGAAACTATCCAGCCTGTCGGTCGAGGAAAGCTGGTGGCTGGTATGCCTCCGACGCGGGCATGTGACATTCCAGGGTGACGGGGTACAGCACTGGATGCCCTTTCTGCCAAAGGCGGATGTGTACGCCAACTATCTGCAATGGGTCACGCAGCGCGGGCGCAAATTCCCGATGACCGAAGAACAGTTTGGCAGGCGACTGTTGCGCATATGCCCGGGGATTACGGCGGGACGACGAAGGTTTGACCATGGTCAGCGCAAGTATGTCTATCAATTCCCGACCCTTGATGAAAGTCGACGGCTGTTTGCCGAGATGATCCGGACGGACATTGATTGGGACGAAGGGGATCTTGACGATGGGGATCAGGCGCAATCTGGCTATGGGGCTTCCGAATTTTCGGCCAGTGATTTTTGACAGGTGAGGTGTGTCCGTTTTTCTGTCCCCTGCTGGCCTTGTTTTTCTTTGGTGCAGGGGACGGAAAAGACAAGGGTTTTCAAGGCTGGTCCTATTTGTCCCTTTGTACCTAGGTTGCGTATATACGTGTACGTATATGTATATACGTATTTATAGGTTATGTGGGTTATATAGGACAATAAGAAGAAGCCTTTGAAATTAAACAATAAATTAACCCGAATTTGTCCCGTTGAAATTTCAAATCATAGGACTTTGTAGGGACGGCAAAGGCAGGCAAGCAATGGATCAGGAAAAGCTGTTAAAACCCATCGGCATCGAACGCCTTGTGGATTGGGCGTTTGGTCAGCAAAAGGTCGCGCTTATGGATGGGCGGGACCGGGGCATATTCCCGGTGTTGGCGTTGCTCAGCAAGACCACGGTCAGTTACGGGGAACGCATCGGCGGCGGCGGGGCTTCGGGGGCGGGGTATGATGTTCATCCGGACGCGGTGATTGTTTTGGATGCGTGGCGCGAGGTTATGACCTATAGCGCCGATGGGGCTTGTTTGGTCCGGTCTTATGGCGAAAGCGGCTTTAGCCCTGATTGGGTGGCGGATGGGGAATTGCGCTTTATCGCCGAAATTGATCCGCAAACCGGTATGCCAAAGCAGGCCCGCGATCACAACCGCCATCTTGTTCGCGAAAGCTGCCGGGTCAAGCGGGTGGGGAAATCCCCCGATGTGGTTCGGGTCGCGCGGTCGGAATACCGGGTTTGGTGGCATGCGCTGCACTTGATGCAGGATTTTGTCGCCGATTATTCGGCACGTCAGGGCGGGTTGGTGATGTGGCGGCTGACATCGGAAATGCCACCGAAAGAGCCGTGGTTGCTTGACGGTGCCGCGACCGGTTTGTTTTTTGAAAAAGCGTCTTGACCTGCGCAGCGATATTTGACACGATACCCCCGAACCAAAGAACGCCTGCACGGATTTTCCCGGCAGGCGTTTTTTCTTGCCTCGATTGCTGTTGTGCGCGCCCTGCCTAGAAATAGGCGGGGTGTTTGCGTTTCAGAATCGGGCGGGAGAATGTCTTGTTTTCAGTCGAAACCGGAAGGCTCTGCCATGTGATGCAATCTTTTTCCCTCCCTGTTTGAACTCATGACCCGCTTGGACATCGTCCGGCGGGTCGTTCTTTTTGGGTGCTGTCATGGACGGCGGGGCGCTTTGACCGGTTGGGCGTGCCGGTTGCGGGGCAACGCAGCGATCCGCCGTCCTTGTCAGCATCGAAATCGAAAGTTTGGCAGATGCGCGCAGAATACCTGAAGAGCGAACCGCAAGAGCAATGCGATGAACCTGGCGAGGCTGGTTGTATGTCATGTGGTAACACCAGCCTCGCCACCCTTTCGGCCATCCGTCTCGGCGACGACATACCGCCAATCCGGTATCGGATGTATTGCGGCAAATGCGGCGCTATGTGGCAGCGGGTCACCATGTAAAGATTTGGCTTCCTGCGTTTCACAGGACGCTATTTTTCGCAACCAAGAGATGATGGATCGATTAATGCTGTTGGCACGAGATTTGTAGTGCTATTCGGGAACCGCTTTGCTCTGGGTTGTTTCGAGCTTTTGTTGTGAATTTCTTTGTAAATTTCCTCGATTTTTCTTTTCAAGTCTTGGCTCCTGATGACGTCCCTCAAAGTCTCGACTTGCTGTTCAAATGGTCCGCTCAGTTCTACTTGCAGATTGCGGATTTCTTTCTGTAAAGGCTGTACTTTTTGTTTGGCATCATACGATATTTTTATCTGATCGCAGACACTTGACTGTGTGTTGCCGCCTTCCACTTGGCTATTTGACTTGGTTAGCACGACAAGTTTTTGTTTGACCAGTTGTCGGATGTTTTTCTGACAAAACAGACTGTCATATGTTTCGTCATTTGGTGTGCCATACGATTGTAAGACAAGGTTGATTGTGGAACCTAGTGAATGAAACTTCCTAGTGTCGACGTCAGGTAGAAGTTCCTTGTAACTGTTCATATCAATGTAAGAGTTGATCGTCATTTCCACATAAGCGCAAACATATGGTGGTTTTGATGATCTGCTTTGCGGGTAGTCATCAACAGTTCGCGGAAAAGCGAGACCCAGCTCCTTTTGGATATTTGGTGCCAGAATTGTTGCGGGCCATTGTACTGTCTGGGACTTGTCGGCGTCCCGATACAATGTCCCGGCTTGCGACGCAGTATAGGTTTCACGCCCACTTTCTTGATCGAGAGTTCGGTAAAAGATTTGAAACGCAGCAAGGTTTGGCTTGATCGATACGGGGACCTTGCCTGAGTTTGAAAGCTTTAGGTGCACAAAGAAAGATTCATTGGTCGTGTCATAATAAGCGTTACCGGATTGGAAGTTGGCTTTTGGTGTGAAGAAGTCGATGGCTTCAAACGCACTTCGTTCTTTGTCGATATCAGAGACGATATTCAGTCCGTAAACAGCGACACCCAACGCCAAGAAGGCGATAATATTACCAAGGTGTCGATCCCAAAAAGGTGGGTTTGCCTGTGTTACGTTAGGTTGCTCTGCCGGTGCGGGTGGCTCATCGATCGGGGTGTTTTCAGTCATTAATGCATCTCCAAGTAGATATTTCAAAAATATACTCAATTGCTATCTAATGTGCATTAGCTGATTGATTTTTGGCGTCCCGATGACTTGAAAAGCTGTGGGTCCTTCCTGGGACTTTCCCCACGAGCGGGTAAAGCGAACCGCGGTGTTTTAGTGTTTTTCATAGTTTTCAACCCGTTAGGTTGTTGTTTCTGATTATGTTTTCCGGTGGGTGCGATGGCAAATCCGTGGCCCGAAGATTGGCCGGATGAATGGGATGGCGACGACGGCAAACTTTGGAGCCGCGAAGAAACCGCCCGAGTTCTGAACTGGTCGCTTCCCAAATTTGATCGTAGCCGACATGCCGGCCTTCCGTGCCGTCGCGAAGGCAAGAACGGTCGTTCTTACGGGTATTATTTTCCCGAGGTTTTTGCGTGGGTGACCGGGGCAGAAGCCAAGGAAGAAGCTGAACGCAAACAGCGCGAGGCCGATCAGGCGCAAGCCGAAATGGCCTTGCTTGGTGGGAATGCAAAAGACGATCGCGCCGGACTGACCGCCGATCAACGCAAGCGACTTTACGAAACAGAGCTTGTCGAAATGAAGGTTCGCCGGGAACGCGGCGAGCTGGTTGATGCGCGAGAGCTGCTGGCGCGAGACGAAAAGCTCCTCGGGGATCTCGGGAAGTTTTTGCAGTCGTTGCCCGAGGCCGTTGGTCGTGAGCTTGAATTGGACCTTGGGGTGATTGGTGCCCTGCAGGAAAAAATCGACAAGTATCAAGAGGAGTTGGCTCGCCGACTTATGAAAAACGATGGACCAGCCCCTTCCTGATTTTGTCGACCCTTGGGAAATACTCGCGAAAGCCGCTGCCAGTTTTCTTCCGCCAAAACGCATTTCAGTTTCAGAAGCTGCAGCTCGCTATCGCCGGGTTATCAGCCCGGTTTACAACGGTCCATGGGATAACTCGGTCGCGCCTTACATGATCGAGCCGATGAATATGACGGCCTCGCGCGAGTATGAAGGCGTTGTTTTCTGTGGTCCGGCACAGTCGTTAAAAACCGACAGCTTGATTATCAATCGGTTGGTACATATGGCGACCTGCGATCCCGTCGATACGATGGTTTTGCAGATGGATCAGGCAACAGCGCGCCGGTTTTCGATCAAGCGTTTGCGTAAACTGATTGATCAGGAAAGCCCGGAATTCAAAGAGAGGCTGTCCAAGGCGCCGCATTCGGACAACATCACTGACAAGCGGCTGGCTTCGGGCGCTGTCGTGACAATTGCTTGGCCTACGATCACTCATTTGTCATCTGAGCCGATCCCCTTAATCCTGATGACTGATCGGGATCGAATGTCTGATGACATCGATGGGGAAGGCGAACCATTCGACTTGGGACGGCAGCGCACCAAGACATTTGGTTCGCGGGGAATGACGGTCTGTGAATCGTCTCCGGGCCGTGATTTGACTGATATTCGATACACAACAGAAGGACACGAAGCCCCGCCTGTTGGTGGCATCCTTGGTCTTTACAATCGCGGGGATCGTCGCCGTTGGTACTGGTCATGTCGTGATTGCGGATGTGGGTTTGAACCGTCTTTCGACCTTCTTGAATGGCGCGATACCGACAATATTCAAGAGGCGTCGGCCAATGTTTCGATGCGCTGTCCTCATTGCGGCGGGCTAGTTGAAGAGCGTCATCGCAAGGAATTTAATGCCAACGGTCAGTGGTTGGCCGATGGGCTTTACATCCGCGATGGCGAAATTCACGGTGTTGCGCGCCAGTCAGAGATTGCTTCGTACTGGCTCAAAGGACCGGCTGCGGTATTCCAATCGTGGTCAGGTCTGGTAAATCGATATTTGACAGCGCTTGATGAATACAGCCGGTCAGGTACTGAAACTGGTCTGCGGACTACGGTAAACACCGATCAGGCTGAGCCTTATATGCCGCGTGCGATCGCAGAAAGAGCGGCGCAGGGGGTGCTAACACTCGAAAACCTCTATGCGCGTTGCGAAGAATACCCGTTGGGCACTGTGCCGGATGGAGTTCGCTTCCTGATCGGGTCCGGGGACGTACAAGGCAACCGGTTTGTCATTCAGATCGAAGGATTTGGCGACCATCTTGAGCGTTGGATTGTTGATCGATTTGATATTGCACTTCCGGATTTGAAGCCGGGTCAACAGGAACGTGCCTTAAACCCCGCTGCCTATGCCGAAGATTGGCAACTTTTGCGGACAAAGGTGCTTGAAAAAGCTTGGCCGTTGGCCGGAAACGCGACCAAAGCGATGATGTTGAAGCTGTTTGTCTATGACATCCATGGTCGAGATGGCGTGACCGGGCAGGCCTATGATTTCTACCGTGATCTAAAGCGGCGGCGTGTCCATGATCGAGCCTTGCCGTTGCGAGGTGTTGGCGGCTTCAAGGTTCCGCGCGTTGCTCTGACCTATCCGGACAGCGAGCGCAAGGATCGGTATGCCGGTGCTCGAGGTGAAATTCCCGTCCTTCAAGTCGGGGTTGATCAGGTTAAGGATTTCGTGATGGGTGGCTTGCGGCGTGATCAGCCGGGGCCGCAATACATTCATATTCCGAAGGCTATGGCGTTGGTTGGCCTATCAGAAAATGTCGTCGAGCCTGATCGGGACCAGCTATCCAGATCGCCTTTGGCCGAGTACCTGGCGGAAGTTCGTGGAGACAAGGGTTGGGTGCGTGAAGTAAAGCGCAACGAGGCCTTTGACTTATCAGCCTATTGCACCGCCGCGGCACTTAGGCTGCGGGCAGATGAAATGCCATGGGACCATCCGGAACGATTGCCGAATTGGCTTCGTAAGGATGGTAATCCGTTAATCATAACCGTAAGTGCCGCCAGCGCCGAAGCTGGTCCGGTGGATATTTCCAGTGGAACCGCGACATCTAACGACAAGTCGAAAAAGATTTCGGCGATGGTGTCGCGCCTCGCATAGGGGCTTTTAATGGCTATCGATACAGTTGCCCTCAATGCCGAAAAACATAAGTTGATTGATGCGCGAACCCGTTTGCTTACGGGGGAAAGCGTCCAGTCATTGTCGTCAAATGGCCGCAGTGTTGGATATCGGGGCATTGATATTGCCTCGATTAATGCGCGCATTGCCGAGATCGATAATTTGCTCGGGCTTGGCGGGCGTCATGCGATTGGTGTGAGGGCTCATTGATGAATAAGGCTCTTGTTCAAAGTGATGGGATTACTCCGTTGCGCGCCAGTGCAACATCCTCACATGACGCTGCCTCCCAGCGTTCGGTTGAAATGTCCGGATACTACCCCTCGCTGAAA
>CERN01007417.1_pt1 | contig 15085 bp, 10 predicted proteins | sample 530761 | NCBI WGS metagenome assembly CERN01 (sample SAMEA2620947, study PRJEB7988) | marine metagenome | isolation source: saline water (ENVO:00002010), including | reverse complement strand
TGAAGAGTTAATACTTTGTTCCCAAATATCAGTACCGTCTGTTCTATCAAATACTTTTTTACTGTAAGCTGCTGTTGTAACAACTGCTGCTCCTCTAGCTAACACAGACACTTCTGTAAATCCAAAACCTGCAACTGCATCAACATTTGATATACTATTTCCAATATTGTTGTAAGTTTTAGTTGCTCCTTGCAATCTTATAGCAGAACAGTTGTTTCCAATTGTATTGTAGTTACAATTTAATCCTCCTAATGTAGCTAGTGCAGTTATGTTTGTTGCGTTATATGCAGGACTAGATCCTGCAAGGTCTACTGTACCACTAGTGTAAGTTATAGTGTAACTTGCTATTGAAGGACATCCTATAAAAACATCATTACAGTTATTTCCAACTACATTATTTTTACTACTAACTATTCCAATATTTGAACATTTTGCTCCTACATGGTTTTCTATGTTTTCAGCTTGTGGTTCACTTATAAGTTCTGCTAATGAACTAGCTACTCCAGTACGGGCTACAGGGCTTCCTGCACCTACGTAAGTTCTATTAGAAAGAGTATTCATTCTTGTTCCACCGTTAGTGTCTAAAATAGTATTGTAATTAAAATTACTGTAATCTCCAGAATTACTAGTTACATTTTTTACGTTTAAAGGACTCATAGTAACATTAGTACAATCATCACCTATTGAACAATTATTATTATATACTAAGTAAATACCATCACAGTGGTCTCCAATTTTAATTCTTGTTCCTTTTCTTATTTCTACAATTGAGGAAGCGTCTCCAGTGTAGCACTGATTTGCTGATTCCATTAATACATTACTACTGTTGTGTCCTATTTTAACATCAAAAGACCCATACATTATTAAAGCGCCTACAACATTGTCTCCAATGTGTACATAAGAACTATTAAATATCTTTGTATTTCTAGTACTACACCCTATATTAACGTGCTGTACGCCAGAAAATTCTAAATGAGTTGCAGAGTCTTTTATGTATACATACTCACAATACATAAATGCAAGTCTGCTGACTCTGTTATCAACAGTTACACTTTGTGATGTTTTTATCCAAACGCCTTCACAGTCACTACCTATTAAAATTCCGTCAGAATCACCAATCCACAAATCTTTACCTCCAGATTTAATTTCTACAGACATATTACTTTCAGCAATTTCAGTTGCAGATAAACTTGTATGTCCTTGTGGAAATGTTTTACCTTTACCTCCAGTACCGTTGTGTCTACAGTTTTTTAAATCAACAGTGTCCTGTTTACTTTCTATTTTAACGTCACTAGATGCAGACATTCTTATAACAGAAGACCAATCTTCTATGTATACATCATAACATTCACTAGCATAGATTGTTGTATTATAACTACCTATAGTAAAATCAGTACACCATTTTTCAAAATGAATTCCAAGGTTTGCGTTTCCTATTGTAATACGTCTATTATGATCACAAATCATAATGTTTCTATTACCATTACCAATAACTATGTTTTCATTGAATCCTAGTGTTTTTGGCTCTGTTGCAGTAGAATAGTCTGGGACAGTTTTTGAACCTCCTATAACTATGTTTTCATTATTGTTTCCAATAGTTATATTCTTGTTAGTTCTTCCTGTTATAGTAACACCTGAAGCATTTTGTCCTACTGTAATGTTTTCACAAGATCTAGAAAACATAACTACGTTTGCTATAGAAGGATAAAACGTACCAAATGTTCCTCCTCCCCCTGAAGCTTCTGCTTCTATAGAAGTACCTATTGAAGATCCATTAACTGCTGCAACTTTACTAGACTTTTTAATGTGTACATTTTTAAATCTAGGCTTTTCTTTACTTCCTCCAGTTACATGCCAAAGAGGCTCATCATAACCTACAAAAGTTTTAAAATCTCTATAGTTAGAAGCTCCTATGTACGGAGTAGTAATGATACCTATAGTAGTATTTGCTCCATTAATATTACTTACAAAAGGTGGAATATACCCGTCATAATCGTAGGCAATAGGATGTTCATTAGCTAAAGGATCACCAGCTACATAACCTAAAGCTGTTTCATATTGAGCATCTCTGTCTACAACTTGGTTCATATCCCAACGTCTATGTAGAACATTTCTAAAATCAAAATGTGCAGATACATCATTATCAGGGTCTTTTCTATAAGTTATAAATCCTGGTCTACTTTGTAATCCATCTTCAGTAGTATCTAAAGTATGGTCATAATGAATGATGTCTCTAGGATGAGATTCAGAGTATGCTTGAACGTGTAATTTATTAGCAGTTACTGCTAACACTAAAAGGTTTTCTGTCTCTGGAACAAACGCAGCAGTAACTCCTGTTCCTGGGTCATGCTTTGTTGTTGTATCATTGTAAACAGCACTTGTTCCTCCTATTAGATGTTTAGTACTGTAAGGGAATTTATATAAAGTTCCTGGCTCAAGGTTACTTCCTGTTATCAATGTTGTTAGACCACTATAAGTAGTAGTAACTACAAGAGCTGTAGCACTAGAACCTGTGTCTCCTTTAGGAATAGTAAAATCAAATACTGCTGCAGCACTTGTACCTGAGTTAGTTATTGATGCACTTGAACCAGCCGCACCAGTTGTTACAGTACCTACTGTAATAGTAGCTGCTGCACCATCTGATCCATTTGTACCATTAGCTCCATTAGTACCGTTAGTACCATTAGTTCCTGCAGTTCCTTGAATATTAGCTACTGGGCTTCCCCAAGTTGAACTTGTTTTTTGGTACAGATCAGCTGTATCAGTTTTTATATGAATATCACCATCATTACCATCAACATCTTGTGGTACAATAGTACTAGTGAAAATTCTGTTACCGTCTGCACCAGGATTACCTTGTTGTCCTTGTTGTCCTTGGTTTCCTTGTTGGCCAGTAGGTAATGTTATAACTTGTGAACAATCACAGCTTGAATCACATCCGCATCCCATAATATTTTAATTTTTAAAGATTATTAACAATTACAATCCTTCCAAGAACATAAATTGTTTAAGGAAGTTAAAATTTTATTAACACACGCGCTGTCGCAAGAAGCTGCTCCTGAAATTAAAGCTTTATATAAGCCCTCAGCAAGGTTAGCATCGTCTATTAAATTTACTAAATCGCAGTTACCATTGCAAGTTTCACATGCAATTTTCACCCACATTTGATTAATACATTTTCTTATATTGCAAGTATATAGTTGCTTTATTTCTGCTTCGTATGAAGTAGTTGATGTAGTTATTTTGTAATTAACTGTTGCAATACCGTCTACATAGCCTTCTAGTTTAATTGCAGTATAAGAAAAGTTTCCTGTTACAGAAGCAGGTATTTCTGTTTTATCAAGAGTTGCTGTTTGAACAGTTCCGTCTGAATATGTTATAGTGAGTGTTACAGCAGTGACAGCTGCTGGTGCAATGTTTGGATCTCCACCAGTTGTGTTCCAACCTCCAGTATTTGTGGCTGAATAAGCGCCTGTAGTATCTGTTATTGTTATATGTGTACCAGTACTATTTAAACTTGCTTTAAATGCTAAAGATAACGCCATTGTGTAAGAATTAGGTTATAAAAAAAGGAGAGACGTGGGATTTCCCAACAGTCCCTCCTTATTAGTGAATTAATTTACTATTAACTTAAATCAATAGTGTTACCTGATACTGATACTACAGTAGCACCGTTTCCGTGTTGTGGTTTACCTGCTAGTAAAACTTCTAATACATCAGTGATGTCATTGGCTACAGGATTAGTACCGTCATTTTCAAGTGCGTAATCTGCTCCTACAGGAATTAAAAGTACGTAAGTTTTACTTCTCTTATTACGAGTAGTAACACCTCCAGTTTCAGCAACTTCAATAGTAACAGTATGGTAAGTAGAACCTGGCACTGTCGCAATTGGTCTGTCAAAAATGTCTGGTGCACCTTTTCTGAAGTATTCACCATCATTCCCTTTGTAGAAGAACTCTAGTTCAGCAGCTTGCTCGTAAGTTCCAGATCCTGGATAAGCTCCTGCAGATTCAGTAACTGTAGTAGTTCCAAAATTCTGTACAGTTGTTTTCCAGTTAGCTTTCTTGTAGTTCGTTTTACCTACAGAAAACTTTAACGGTTTACCTGTCATTTTGATACCCCAAGCGTCTCCTTGAGCATCAGCTTCAGTAATAAACCCTACATCAGCATCAGCTACTGCTGCGTTAGTTGCTCCTGTGTAAGGAAAATCTAGTGTTGCAGTTTCATTTGGTACATCCATTGCAACAATTTTATAAATTACACCAAGTATTGAAATATAACATCCTACTGCCATACTTCCATCATCAATTGCTGTTGATGCTTTTACAATTTTACTACCGTTAGTTACTGCAAGAGTACCAGTTCCACTGGGATTAGTAATTGTTTTTGAATTAACTCTTTCAAAATTAATGTAAGATTTAGCTTCTCTTGAAAAATTGTTTATTAAGCTTTCGTACAATCCGTTAGTAATTTCTTCTTGAGTAGCACTTGCATCAGACTTATATTGTCCATGCTTTACTAAGATACCACCACCTTGGCTACTAGTGATTGACTGATCAATATGTAATCTTACGAAGTAAAGGTTACTGTTAATTACGCTAATTGCTCCTGAAGTACCATTCCATCCAATGTAGTCTACTTTTTCAACAGCTGCTTGTGCAGTTCTTACGCTTACTTTAGTAACGTCACTAATGTTGATAGTATCACTCACAAATGGAGTTCCAGATCCTTTTCCTTCAGCTATTGTAAAAGCAGTTGCTCCTCCAGTAGCTTCTAGCATTCTGCTGGTTTTAGCTTTGTTAAAAATTCCAATTTCTCCATCATTCAATGTAGAAATGTCTCCAGTTGTAATTGCTGTGTCTTTACCAACAAACAACGTGGTTTTGTCTTTTTCTGTAAATGTTGCCATTTTCGTTTAATTTAAATTATACAATTGTTTTTATATTACTCTATTTTTAATTTACTCTGATAATCCTGCTTCCATTTTTCTTATTTGGAAAGTTTCAGGGTTTGTTATACCTGCTGCTATAGCTACTGCTTCATCAACTATTGCTCTGTGTGTAATAGGATGTAATTCACAACTCTTTACACCAGTTGCATCTTCAATTGTTACACCTGTTGCTGTTATAATTGGAGTAGGCTTTTTAATGTACCTAACGTTATATTTAGTTACAGTTGTAGCAGTGTCTGTTATTAACTCATGCCTTTTTGCAGTCCCATTACTGCTAAAATCTAGTCTCCATATTAATTCACCATAAGGTTTTTTGTATGGATTCTTTTTGTTTTTAAGATAGTAGTCATGCGTTATAGGCTTAACTTCTACTCCTGTATCTCCATTATAGCAACTATCAGTTGAACTTATTTCAGCTTCTTCTTGTATTGTATACAAAAAGTTTGCAGGTAATTCAAAGAACTTTCCATCTGCTTTAGCGTCTGTTTGTAAAATTGCGGGTACTAATTCTACATCTCTTACAAGCTCTGATAAATCTTTACGTCTTTTTTCTGTTTCTTCAAATCCTGTAACGTATTTGTTACCCATAGGATTGTAAACATGTAAAACAAACCTTTCTTGCGCCCGTGAGAGAAATCTACTAATCTCTTCATCAGTATACCCAGGGGCATCAAAATTGGTTATTTTATCATAAAGAATTAAAAATTCTTCTTGCATTTCAGCAGCATCCATCTACCTAATCTTTAGCAGTTTCTAATCTAGCTTTTATCTCTGTTAAGATATCTTGATTTTTTTTAAGTTTCAAAAACTTAACAGCAGTTTCCATTAGTGGTACTTGTCCAGGTGACGCCAGTGGCTCTCCACCTTGTAAGAAATACTTACGTCCTTCTTTAACAACAATTCCTCCTTCAACAGCATCTAGAATTAACAATCTTGTTTTTCTATCACTGTCTCTAGCAATTGCTAAGAACGCATCCAAAGAAGTTTGTATCATTTGACCTAGTTCATCTAGCAACCATTTTTCAGTGGCATCTAGTGGTACACGCTTACCGTGTATTCTTAAGAAGTTAGTCATTTCTTCTTTGTTTTCACCAATCTTTCCAAGGAACATATAAGCTTCTTGAAGCTTTTTTTGTTTTGTAAGTCTTGTGTCTACAGCTATTTCTTCTGAAACAAGCATAAACTTATAAGACCTTTTCTTTTTAGAAGTTGCAAAAGAAGGAGCTATCTCATCTTTATTCGCTAATAAAAGTTTGTAATCTATATAGTCTTTTGGATGGTCAAGTTTTAAAACTCTAGGATCTTTTCCTAGTCTAATCTTGTGCCGCTTCCAAAAGTTACCGTTCTCTTTATGTGGAGATAAGTCTCCAGCTTTGTATGACATTCCAGATAATTCTGGGTTTTCAAAGTACTCTCTTTCTTCATCAGTTAGTGGACATATAATGTTACCATTTCTATCCATTGGTGCTGAATAATTTCTTGTTGCAGGTCCTACTAAAAACGCTGCTTCATGCTCTGGATCTGTAATCCAACTACTCCTCTTGATAGGCAAAATTTTTATAGTTTGGCCTTTCATGTCTTCTCTTAGGTTAAACCCTTTACTAACTCCCATTCTTCTCCTTTTATGGTTATTTATTAAATATAGTAAAAAAAGGACTATGCAACTATGTTACATAGCCCCTATTATTTTATGCTAAAATGTTTGGAATGAAAGACGCTGTCTTAGATGGGTCTCTTACAAGAACACCTCCAATAAACATCTTATGCTCTTCCCAAGCATCTACTGCGTTTCCTACTGCTGTTACAGCTCCTGCTGGATCAAATGGATTTCTCAATCCTGCAACATACTTGTGGATTGTTGGCATACCTTTAACAGCAACCTTCTGAATGTTAGGTTGACCATCACTTGTACCAACGTCCATAATGTCAAATCTGTAAGACTCAGCAACACCACCATCTGGGTGATTAATTTTGTTACGGTCTCTGTCTCCATACATAGAGTCAATAGAAAGAGTTACCTCAATTCCGTTTGGTCCAATGTACTCAACAAATTGTCCACCGTATCCCATTGGCTTACCAACTGAAACTCCTGATGGAGATTTTCCTTTTCCAATTCTAGACTGGTCTCTAGCAGGTGTGTAAAGTTGAGAGAATTTTTCTAAAGCTTTGTGGAATAAGTAAGCACCTCTTTCACCTGTTCTCAAGACAAATTTTCTTTGATCTCCTGAAATCTTACCTTCTGATAAATCAAGAAGTCTTTCAGTTAAATCTTCAATAGAAAATTCATTGTAGAACTCAGTGTTAGCAGCTTCCATTTGTTGTCTGATACCTGCACCTTGTACAATCTTGTATCCTGATTTACCAGCTACTTCGTAACCACCTTCTTCAGTTCTGTTAGCTGTACCGTACATTAACATTCTGTTGATGTCATCTCTAAACTCTCTGTCAAAAACATAAGATTCATAATCTTGCCATACAGTGAAAGTCTTCTTAGAACGTGGGTCCATTAACTTAGTTCCCATTTTTCTAAGGATCATGTTACCAGGAGTTCTTTTCATCATACGTAAGTGCGTGAACGCATTTCTCATAGTGATGTTCCCTCTGTAACGTGGTTGGTGACCTTTCTCAGAGAATTTGCTTTCTACTGGAGAGTACTCACCAGAGAATTTCTTTCCTGCAGCTAATTCCTCAAAAGGAATAAACAAGTCAGCGTCTCCTGTGTTTAATCTACAAGTGTAAACAAAGTTAGTTCCTTCAGCAACTGGCTCTCCAACAATTAAAATTGGATAAAGCTCGTTTCTTTCACCTACAATAACTTGAGTATCATCAAAGTAATTTTTAGGGAACACTAGTTCAAACTCTGAAAAGTTTTTACCTACTTCATCAGTAGCATCTGCTGTTGAACCATCATGTCTAGCTTCTACTAGCCCAATGTTTTCTATAGCTGGTGAGCTTAGCTCCCAAGTATAGTCTCTTTCATCATCAAACTCTAATGTTGGAAATTGAGACAACATAGTGTCAATGTTATTTCCAAAGTTTGCTGCCTGAATTTTAGTAATCAAATCAGAAACTTTATGAGGGTCTTGTTTCCATATAGCCCCCAAGTGGTTTTCTGTCGTAAGACCCTTCCAAGCGGAAGCATCCGTCATCTGTAAAAATGATAATTGTGACATATCTATCTATTTAATAAGTTTTCTTTTATATAATATTATCTAAAGCTCCAAGTAACCCACTAGCATTCTTTTTTTGTTTTCCTGAAACGCCTTGTTTAATTTTAGCGTCTTGGGCTGCTAAAGCTCTATCTAGTTTATTAACTGCAGAATTTGAAACAGGTCCAGTTAGTGAATCCCAACTTTTAAATCCATCTGTTAAGTGATGTAAGTAGTTAAGTTTAACTAAGTAGTCTTGATCTTCAATCATACTTTTAACTACTGCACTTATAGGATTATTGTTTCTATCATAACCTGCAGTTTTTGTCATTAAGTCATAGACCTTGTTTTGTGTGTCTTCGTTGACTTTTAAATTAGGAATAACTTCTTTAGTGCTTAATACTTTAGTTTTCAAAGTATTTAGTCTTTTTTGATAGTTTTCCTGCGCCTCTTTATTTCTAGTCTCTGCCTCTTCAGAAAGTTTTGCAATTCTTTCTTTCTCTACTTTCTGAAGTCTGGCTAAAGCTTTTTTAGAGTCTTCAACATCTTCACCAAGATCTATAGAACGTTCTGCGTACTTTTCAGCTTCTGACTGCTCAAAACCTTTAACTAAAAAATCTTGAGTAAGTACTTTTCTTCTAAAATCTAGCTTATCTTCTCCTTCTAAATCAAAGGCGCTGATATCAGCTAGTTGTTTTGAAGAATTTTTTGCTTCTCTATAAGAGTCTTCAGGGACTCCATTTCTTAAAGCTTTTAAATATTCTTTTTGGTCTTCATTCAAATCAGAATATTCATTTTTTTCTACCTGTTTTCTGATAACGTTAATTAAATCTGAACCAGACTTAATCTCTTTTAATTCATCATCAGAAAGAGATGAAAGAACCCCATCCTCGCGAAGAGCAGAAGTTAAGGAAGTAAGTGGAGAAGAGTTAGACTCTTCTGAGTCTGGGGCATCTTCATCAATATCTTCATCATTGTTTTGTACACTTTCTTCTGTTTCCTCGCTTGTTTGTACAAAATTTAATTCTTTTTGTAAATCAGGTTCATCTCCTGGTTCTTTTTCTTCTGTTTCTGTACCATAAACTTCTCCCGTTGTTGCGTCAAAGCCTGGTATGTCTAGTGTTCCTTCACTGGCGCCTTCTTCTAAAAAATTAGCATCCAGTCCTTCAAATAAATCCTCTCCTTCCATAATAAAATTTATTATAATTACAAATTAAAAACATTCTTAATTAGAATTCCAAATTTTCTAGAGTGATATACGAAATATTTCACTCTTAGTTATAGCTATTTTGTTGAAGTTGTCTTATTCTTTTTAGCTACTTCAACTTTTTTAAGCTCAATTTCTTCCTTAGCTCTGTTTGATCTCTCTATTTCAGTTAAGGAACTTTGCTTAATTTGGAAATCTTTTTGCATTTTTTCTGCTTCTATTTTAATCTTTTCTAGTCCTTCCTTACTAGTTTCTGCAGAATTTTTAGCGTTTATGTCTAGTTGTTTTAACAATATAGCGTTTTCTCTATCACGCTGGTTGTCTTCTAATTCTCTAAGTTGTTTATCAACTTCAGCTTGTGCTTTTTGTTCTTCAATAGCAGCTTGCTGTTGAAGTTGTTGTTGTGCCATTTGCTGTTCTTGCTCTTGTTGTTTTTGTGCTTGAGCTTTAGCGTCTTCTTCAGATCTTTCAATCTTACGCTTAATAGCACTAACTGAATTAGTAGTCATAATGTCTAACAGTTGAGAGAAGTTAATCATACCATTTTGTAATCCTGCATGTGCAAGTTGCTTAAGGCTTTCTCTTAAATTGTCATTCATAGACCCTGTAGTTACATGTATGTCATAGTCAGCTTCATTAAAAATTTCACCGTCTATTTCAAATAACTTTGTACTTCCTTCATCTAGTACATATTGTACTTTTATATTCTCTTTATTTCTCCAAGCAAACTTAGCTGTTTCTAATAAAGCTTCTAATACTCTAATTTGTGTAGCTTCATGCTCTGCAAACCAATACTCAGTAATATGAGAAGACTGAATTACTTCTCTTTCTACATTACCTACTGCTTCTCTTGCTGATATTTGCCCTTGTCTTCCTGGAGATACTCCTGATATTTCACCTAACTCTTGTTTGATGTATCCTAACATGCTAATATATAGCTGTATGGTATTACCCATCTCAAGATCTATAACAGGTGTAGGAAGTTGTTGTCCTCCTGCTAGCTTACCTGTTGCTGCACCTTTGTTACCTTCTTTAAAAGAATCATAAACAGCTAGATTCATACCTTGTGCAAAAGATAACCACTGATCAATCTTCCAATTTTCAGGAACTCTAGCTAAATCTAATGACATTATCTTACCATAGTTTTTAGCAATAGCTAACTCTGTATTGTACATAAGTACATTATACATGTATTGGTAAGGTTTCATTCTATCCATTAATGAAACTGAAGTATTATCATTTGTTTGGTATATTGTACCTATAATTCCAGGATGGCATTTAGAAGGATTTTCCATGTTTCTAAATTGGATTTTTCTAGGCTGCATTCTCAAATAGATTGCTCTATCATCACCTTGTACGGATGATCCTCCAATTTTATGTCCTTCCCACCATTCATTTATCCAAAGAACTTTAGATTTTTCACCTAAGTCTTTGTTTATTTTGTAGTTTTCATCTTCTAGAGAAACCACCTCGTTACCAAATTCATTGATTTTAGTAACTTTAAGCATTTTTCTTCTAGATTTCCAATATACTTTTAATACTCTAATATTACCATCTTCGTCAAAAACACTACCAAAGTCATTGTCACTCCACCAATCAGGATCAAATGTTTCTGGATCTAAATTAATAGGCTTACGTTCTCCAATACCGTTAGATGCAGAAGCGCCTGAAAAAGAACCTTCTTCTAACATGTCAATTTCTGCAGGTGTTAACTCTTCGTGATATTCATCTATAATTCTTCCTGGAGAATACCAGCTTCTTATAGTTATTACATCAGAGTCTTCTATATGTGAAGATTCTCCTGATCTAATTATATTAACATGTTTACAATTAAGTCTTTGTAGTATTGGTTCATTTCCAATTACGTCTACTTGGTATATTTCTTCACCTGCAATTAAAGCATCTTTAAATCCTTTAGCAAATGTTTGTTCAATTTTTAGTTTTTGTTGAAGATGTGTTAATATATGAGTAGCCATCTCTTCTCTATGGTCTTGAAACTCATATGTTTTAAACCTTTCAAAGTCAGCAAGCTTTTTTTGCATTTCTTCTTCTGTAAGGTTTTCATTATCAATGCTTTCCATCATAAGCTTAACTAATGATGATTTTAGCTCTTTTTCTTTTTGAGATATAGCGTCTGCATTACCTACTCTTACTCTTATATCTAATTTACGCTTTAAAACTTCCCCTACAAGTAAATCAATTTTAGGATTAGCTATAGGATAGTTCTGCATTGAAGCAGGTGCTGTTAGATTTTTAAGTTTAAATGGGTTGCATGTTTTTTCAACATCTTCCTGATCTAAGATATCACTATACAAATCATAGTTTATCTTTTTATTTTTTGTGCTTTTTCTAAGTCCTTCATCTCTATGAAACGCATAGTCTTCTGCAGCATTAATGTTTTGTTTTCTCCACTCTTTATTCTTTTTACTTAAAGATTTTTTCTGTGCGGGGAAATGTATAACTTTTTCAGGAGTTGCCATAATTTACGAAAATTAAAATTTATAATAATAATAACAAGATGTTTTAAAAATAAATACAAAATATTTATAGCTAATATATAGGACGTGTCATTCTTGATGTAAAAAACTCATCATTCTCTAATCCTATTTCTCTGTTCTTTTGTTCATCTTTACGTTTTAGTATAGAAAACTTGTCTTCTTTAAGTATAGCTAACATACCTAACGCTGATACACGGTCAAAGTTTCCGTTTTCATTGTGTGCTATTAATTCATCTAGTGCTCCTAAGAACCTCAACTTGTGCATATTCTGCACTTCTTCATTGTCTTCTCCATATGCAGGTGTAATTAAATACTTAAGTACAAGCCTAAGCGCGTAAGCATTTACTTGAGCTGTTGCAGTTGTACCGTATTTACGGTTACCTACTTTTGATATAGTTGCATTAGCTTGATCTCTAAGTATTTCTGGAGTTTCTGCTAACAAATGAAGAGAGTTTTTATGTTTGTAATGTATATAAAGTCCCTTTTTATTCTGCTCATAGTTGTTGAGAGCTTTGTAAAACAAACAAAGTCTTCTTGTTATTTCATAAAACTCTTCTGCACTTCTACGTCCTGTGTATTCTGCTACTATCCTATCTGTCCAACTGTCTAGTACAAATATAGAACCTAATGATTTAGTAGAAGACGCATCATCATCATATGTATCTGTTCCTGCTAAATACCTGTTTGGAAATACAGTACCATCAGATTGTTTTTTAGGCATTTCAGCTATTTCAATAACCCCAGGTTTATTTTTGTTGTCTTTAATTGGCCATTCTTTTACAAGATTAATAGCGTCTGTGTTTTTCCACTTTACCTTACCTTTACCGTCTAATATAATTTCACCAAACCAGTGCTTATTACGGTATTCATGTTTTTTAGTCTTAATGTTTGCTTGAACTACTTTAAGATCTGCTATTGGAAAGATGTTTCCTTTAGCATTTAAAAACATTTCAGATGGCTTAAGTGGATAATTCATTAGTTCTCCATCAATAGCTGCAGCTGAATTTGCTCTTCTTTTTTCTTCTCTACGTTCTTTGTAATTTGCTATTGCTTTCTCTGTAAGGGTATTACCATTTTCATCTTTGAAGTTTCCATCCATGTAATAAGCAGGTACAAACCATCCTATCTTACCTGTATCTTCCCACTCATCTTCAAATTCTAAAAAGTTGTAAGCTTTTGGATCTCTAAATATTATTTCTGCTTCTTGTATTTTTTCTACATTACCTCCAGTACCAATGTATATAGATGTTCCAAACTTAACTGTACCATCTTTCATCTGACAAGCTTCATTTGAAGCATGTACTGTAAGTACATTTGCTAATAGTCCAACTTCCTCTATCACCATTACACCTGGTCTAGTACCTGCTGCCGCTTCAGCGTTTTCTACTGTATAAACTCCATGTTTAACATTAGATCCACTACCTGCAATGTACTTTTTACCTCCTACCTTTTTTTCATATTCATGTCTCCAAGGATTTTCTATGTTGTTTGATTTAAGAGTTCCTGCCATTTCTTTGTAAAAAGGTGCGGGAACATAACTAGACCCTTTTCCCCAACTACCAGGCATGTTAACCATAGCAGTTTTAGTCTTTTTAAGAATGTCACCTGACTTAGATGCCATTGCTGCTCCTACAAACACTTCAACTGTAGATGGGTTTTTAATAGATTCCTCTGTATAGTACCTTGCTCCGTCAAATACTACTTCATGTTCTATAACTCCTACAGCATTAAGGTATGATTTACCACCACCCCTAGCTCCTAGTAAAAAAAGATTAAGTGCAGTGTTAGAATAATCAGGTAATCCCATAGGTTCATGCCATAGTTGGCGTAAATACTCTCTAGCAGGTGCATACTCCTTAAGTTCTCCGTTTTCTTTGTATGCAATACTACTTAAATCTTCTTTATCTAGTTTTTTGTCGTAGTATAATTTAAGATCTCTTAAACAACAACGCTCATCATCTCTTTGAAAGCCTGAAAATCCTCTACATTCCATGTAATTGTAAAAGAATTCCCACTCAAAATCTCTTAAAAGTGGTCTCATTTTCTTTTTAGGTGCAGTCTTAGGAGCATCAGGTGGGTTATGTAAGATAATACCATAATTTACATAGAAATAAAGATTAGGCGGCATCCATCTCCAGTTACCTCTACTCTCATGTCTCTCTACATCTTTATTTTTCAAATTTAACGAAACGTCACTTGAATCTACACCCCAAAAGCCTTCTATACACCTTCTCTTCTCCTCTCTCCAAAACAAAGTGTAGTTTTTAGACTTAGGGTGTAGTTCTGGTAACTCTCCTATTAAAAAATTATTTCTGTTATTTATCTTTATAAATCCCATTCTAAATTAATCCTTGTTCAGAAGCACTTTCTGTACGTCCTCCTCTAACATGACCTTCTTCTTCTGACTGTATAAACTCAGATTGTAGTTGTTTTAACTGATCATACAGCTTTTTAGTGTTAGCCATCATGTCATCAAGCTGTTTAGCTGTACCTAAAATCTTTTTACCCTGCTCATCTAAGCTATCCCAACTGTATTCTGTGTTGTCCATAAACTTCTGACGCTTATGAAGCTTCTCCTCAAACAATAAAAGATCCTTTTCAGGTAAACTCATCACTCTATCTTGGTAACAAAACTCTAAATGTGCTATGTCATCCCAATTAAAGTCTTCTTTATCAATTATATCAGTAGCTAAAAGAGCTTTTTTCTCTTCTATAGCCATGTTTTTCCAAGTATTCTCTATGTTCTTATCATAACAAAGAGCAATAGCCCACATTACTCGCGAGCTATAGTCTTTCTTTTTAGATTTATCTTTTAACATGAACTGCCTAAACAGTTTTATAGATTTAAAGTTGGGATTAGCTTCCCAAAAATTAAGCTCTGTATCAAGTGTTCCTAATAGTGTACTCATTTACTTGTAAATTGCCATTACATCTCCTTCAGTAAACATTAAATATTTTCCATTCTCTAGTGGTTCTGCACTTAAGAAGCGTCCTGTCTTTATTTTTACAGTGTCACCTGTTTTAACTTCTACACAACTATTACCTGCAGACAGTACTTTAGCTTTCTCTGCATTTTTTAGTTGCTCTTGATTCCATGCCATTTCTTGCTCTGCTTCCATTTCAGGAGTTAATGCAATACTTGATTTTGGTTTTGGTTTTATAGGGTTCTCCACTATAATGTTGTTTCTAGTTGGTGTTATCTTTACTTCCATCTTCTATAAATTATTTAGTCTATTAATATCTTTTTCACTCATTACTGTTGCACCTTTACCTGCTTCAG
>CERN01054045.1_pt1 | contig 15105 bp, 12 predicted proteins | sample 530761 | NCBI WGS metagenome assembly CERN01 (sample SAMEA2620947, study PRJEB7988) | marine metagenome | isolation source: saline water (ENVO:00002010), including | reverse complement strand
ATCGCCTTGCCTTCTAATAAGTCGGTTTGACAATGTAACAAGTATGCCGTGTTCAGCTGGTGTCAATTGTAGTGTGTTAGTTGCAAGTTGCTGAACTGATGAAAGATCAACACCTTCAGTTAAAGCCTGTGCATCTGTTAATCGAGCATATGTGCTGATATCCCATTGTTTTGTTCCAGTTGGGATTCTTTCACTCTCAATTAAATCAGGATCAGGTGCTGCGGGCTCAAAAGCTTCTTTCGCAGACGCAATCATTATGCGTTGTCCATTAGTCAAATTAGACGTACTAGACAAAGATAGTCCTGTTGCCATTTTATTCTCCTATTGACCAAACCTATTAAGTTGGTCTTGATATTCTTGTTTTGATAAGCGACCTTCAATGTAGGCTGCTTGTACTTGATCTAATGACCTCATGTTAGAAGATGCACCACTTGCAGGAGTGCCACTTGTTGGTGGGCTCTGTATTTGTGATGTTGATGCCTGACTAGCTTGACCAGTAGATGCCTGATTGGTAGCACCCATCAAAGGTTTTAAACTAGCAAAGAATCTATCTCTACGTTGAGTCTCGTCTAAACCGGGATCAGTAAAAGCTTTATAGTCGATACCCGGACTCTGTGGATCAATACCTAAACTTCTAGGAATTGCATAAACTTGATCCCACTCGTCTTGTGGTTGAGCGTATTGAACTTGTTCTTGTGGGTCTTGACCCACTTCTTGTTGTTCTCTAAGTCTTTGATTTTCCTGATGATAAGCTTGATTTGCTTGCAACATAGAATTAAAAGCACCTTGATGTTCTTCAGGTAAATCCTGAATATATCTTTGTGCTGCTTGTTCTGATTGCCTGCGTGCAGAATCCTCTGCATCTCTACGTATCGCATTTAAAGCTCTATCTTGTTTAGACTGTAAACCAGCTATTTGTCGGTTTTGGTTTTCAACCAATTCCTTCAGTTGCCTTAATTCTCCAGTTAACGGACTGTCTTCTGTTTGAGGTGATCCCTCCTGAACTGAATCCAGCTGAGCCTGATCTTGATCTATCGCAGATGTCATATCTGTATTGTCTGTAGTCACCGAGTTTCTCCTATCTTTTGATGAGTTACTGTAACATTCTGAATACAGTTTAGGTTTAGCATATATGTTCTGTCAAATAAATTATTAATTATTCTTAATATTTAAGTATGTAGACATTTCCATGTAACCTAACAAAACTAACGTATAAGCTAATTCAAGGTTAGATTCTCGTTGTTGTTTTCGATATTCCTCTACGCTTTTTAATTGTTGTGCAAACTGAGGATTATTATCTAAAAAGTCATTAGGAAAATTACTTGATCTGTATTGCTTGTAAACATTATATTGCCCTGTACGTTTAAAATAATTTTTATAAACGTCAAAATAATCTTGATATTTATCTTTAAGGTTTAAAGCTTTAATTATAAAAGGATCATCATAATGAACTGAATGGTCTTTTTGTCGTAACATATCAATATGTTCACGTTGTTCAGGTGTCCAAGAGTTGTATAAATCTTCTCTTGCTTCATCAAGTAAATCATAATTTAATTTACCATACTCATTTGTATGTTCTTCATAAGATTTGTACCATTCATATCTTGCTCTAGGTAAATCTTCTTTAGGTACTTTATTGTCTAATAAATCTTTATATACTGAATCTACACCTCGTCTTTTTAAAAATGCTGCATTTTGTATATCTCTGTATTCGTTGTACCAGTCTTTAAGTTTAACTTCTTCATTGCGTACAGCTTGAGCCAATTTATTTTGGTGATCTCGTCTGTCTAATTCAATTGCATTTAAATCAATTTGACGGCTTTGCCATTCTTGTCCTCTCTCATCGCCTGTTTGAGCTCGATAACTTAGTTCATTAACAATGTCTTGGTTTCTTTGTTCAGCTTTTCTTCTTTGATCAGAAGTTAAATTAATAGTAAATTCTTTATAAGCATCATTTCTATTAAACCATGTCATTGGGTTATTCCATTTAGCAGGAATTTTTTTAAATCCTTCTCGTCTAGCTAATTCATTTAATAATTCTCTAGTTGTTTCTTTACGAACATTAAACCCACCTATTTGGAAAAGTCTTCCTTTTGTACCAATGCCTGATTCTCCTTCAGGTATAAATTCTCTTAATGCTTGGTTATGTTCAGCCCCTAAATCTATAGCTTGAAATGCACCTATAGGTAAAGATTGCAAAAGAGAATATTGTGCCTTATCTAACGCAGAAGGTAAGGCGTTTCCGTAAAATGTTTTGCCTGTTGCAAATGGTTTAAAAACATTTAGTAAAGGCGATGTACGGCCTTGAGCTGCTGATAATGGAGAAAATAACCATTGAAATGGAGTGTCTGCCTGACCAACAATATCTAAATATATTGGTTGTCCATTTCTTCCATGCATTATTTTAGGAGACAAAAATTTACTATTATATCTAGTGCTAAATTGAATTATTCCTTCAGGATCATCAGGCGGCCCAAATGCTAAAGGAGAATATGATTGCATTGGTAACAATTCCCCTGTTCTCATAAGATTAACTGCATTACCTACTGCTGCTAACCAAGTAGCATAACCTAGCCAATATTGCCTATACAAACCACTAGAATCATTTGCTTTATCTCCTCTTGGGATTGATCTTGAAATACTTCTTAACCAAGACTCAGTTTCGTTTGTACTAAACGCAGCCAACCTCATAAAATCTTTAGCCGTAGCATTAGTAAATACACTTTCCCAATCTCCCAAACTAGAACTAAACATGTTAACTTCTGATGCTGCTCGTCTAGCTAATTGTTGAGATGATTCACTAGGGTATTGTTTCCTTAAGAAAGGTAATATTGCATTTTCTAACATAAACATTTGGGTTTCAGCGTATACTCCATCAAACAAACCACTTTCCCAAAATTTAATTGCACCACCTAATCTGTCTTTAACTAACTTTAGGTTGCCTTTAATACCTTTTAAATCAATTGATTTTTCAAGTTCTTCAACAGAGTCAATAGCATGTCTTTTTATTATGCTAGTGTCACCACCGTAGTTCCATCCTTGTTCAGCAATCATTTTAAAACTAAGATCAGAATCTTGGTATATTGGGGAATCATCTAAGGCTCGTCTACTTACACCTCTTCTTCCTAATCCTTTAAAGTCACCTTTATAAAAACTTGAAGCTATAATTCTTCCAGCTAAACTACTAAATAATTTTACAGGTGCACCTCTTCTCAGACCTAATGGACTAGACGCAAATGCTCCTGCTCTAAAAAACATATCTTGATGCTGAAATCCACTAAAACTTAAAATACTTCTTTTTGCAACATTGTTAAATTTACTTAATCCTTGAAATAAATCTATTCCTCCAACATTAAAGCTAGTAGATTTTCCGTAAATTACTTCAAGTTGATCTGCTACTTGTTTTGGAACAGCAAATCTTCCAATATTTGCATGCCCTCCTGCCGCTGCAGCAATTTTCATACCTTCAAATGCCGGGCCTATTTCAGGAATCCTATATCCTGCAGACCTCATAGCATCTGTTAATTCATCTTCAGGTACAGCAATTCCTGTTTTCTTTAAACGTTCTACTAACAATACTGTTTCTCTATGTTCAACTCCCTTAACTCGTCTTATTGTCATTAAATCTAATGGGTTGTAAGAAACAGGTCTGTAACCAGCTGCTAACAATTGAGTAAAACTCATGTCAGTTCTTGCTCTTAAATGAGGGGGAATTGTTGTTTCGTCTAGATCACCTACGTTTACATATTTATTTGTTTTTGGGTCTAATCGTTGCCACATTCTAGGAAAATAGTTAGGGTTTTGAACAAAAGCATTTACTATTTCCCCACTACCACTTCCGTTATCAAAAGCTATGTACGCAGCTTCTTCTTGTTTTTTAAGTTCTAACACATGATCTATAAATTTTTGATACCCTTGAGGAACTTCTCCTTCTCCATGCAAAGCCTTTAATAGCTTTACGCCAACTTCTTCAGGAATTACAAGTCTGCCTTTATACATTTGAGTTTGGCCAAGTTCTTTTAATAACTTTACGCCATCTTCATAAAAGTTTTTAATTTCAGTACCTGCAATTTTTCTTGCTCCTGACCATCGCCCAAACGCATTTGTTTCTTGTACGCTTTGTCTAACATTTGGAGAATCAGGTACTGAATTAATAAGTTCATCCATATGCCCAACAGGGTCACCGGGCGTTGCTCCTAACTCTAAAGTTGCTCCGGGAGCGTTAGGTGGAGTTGGCAATCCTTTACTAGCTGCAGTTTTGTTTACTGCGTTTTGCCATGATTGTTGGAAACTAGGAACAGTACCATCATAAAATTCAAACAAAACTTGATCATGTAAAGTTCTATCAGTCCTGTAGTAATTAAAAAAGTTACTACCATCAACATCATTTCCACCATTTCCAGCAACTACTACAAAAGGATTTCTATCATTAGGATGAGTAAAACCAGTTTTTTGACTAGCTTTATATTTGTTTGCCCCAACACCTTTAGGATCAAAATATAACCTTTCGTACATTTTCATCATATCTTCAACTTCTTCTAATTGATATTTAGGTTCTATATCTACAGAATGTGAATCTACAGTAGTAGGTTTATTTTTTAATCGTTTTATTTGATACATTTTTTGTTGTTGTAAACCAACAAACTGCCTAGCTAAATGTTTGTAATCTACAGAACCAACAACTTCGTTTGCCATTTGTGCTTCAACTGCAGCAATTTGTCCATCAAAACTATTTCGTATTTTGTTAAGGCTTTCATTAATGTTTCGCCCAGTTTCAATATTAATTAATTGCTTTTTAGGTTCAGGTAAATCTGTTATTCCCCATTGTCTTGTTGTAGGAGAATAAGTAACGTAACGCCTAACTTTTGAAGGATCGTCATATGCTCCCATAATGAATTGTCTTTCACCAGTATATTTATCTACATGAAAATGCCCACCACCTGTTAACAATTCATCAGTAGTAGTTCTAGGATCAACTCCATAAGTAGTTAAAAACTTAGATAAATCTTCAATTTCATTTCCTGATAAAAATCTATCTCCACCATAAATTCTTGTTTCACCTGTAGCTAAAGATGCAATTTGTTTAGGGTCAATTAAATTATCCATTGAAGGATGGATAGCTTTTCTTATTGCAGACTTTCCAATAAGTTCTCTAATAACATTAGGTTGGGCGTAAATAATTTGACCGTCTTTTGATTTTCTTACAGTTGAAGTATCTAGTCGGCTGTACATACCTTTACCTTGTAAGAAATTATCAAACGCTAACATTGGTTGTTCAGGATATAAATAACTAGGAACATCAGGTGTAGCGTTAACTACTCTTACTGTTGGTATGCCTGTTGATTTTGCTAATTGTTGTTGGAATTCAACATCTCTAATATATTCTGATTCGGCTTGTGCATTAGCGTATCGTTCAGAAGCATTACGTTTTGAAATTTCTCTGCCCACATCTGAAGCACCTAAAGCTTGGGTAGGACTACTAGGATCATAAACCCCTGTTCCTGCTTCTTCAAATGCTCTAGCGTCAATATAAGTATCGCTTTCGTTTAACAAATCATCAAAGCTTTGTTTTAACTTAGGAGCAAATGTAGATTGCCATTCTTGGCTGTTAACTAAAACTCTAGGGTCTGTTCTGTATAAATTTTTTGCATAAAAATCCATATCTTGAACAAAAGATTTACCTACTTTTGCTCCGACTGATCCAAGTGCTTTACCACCTTTAAATGCAACCCCACCGGGTAATATTGTTGCAAGAGGATCAAAAATTACTTCTAATGCTAACTTAGCACCTGTAGGTAATTCAGTTTCGTCATAAGCTTTTCTAATTGATTCTGCTCTGTTTAAACCTTGTTTCCTGTATTGTTCTTTTTTTTCTTCAAATTCTTGAAGTTTTGTTCTGCCAATATAATCAATAAAAGCGTAAACAGCTGTTGGATTACTCATACTATCTTGAGTAATTAATTGTTGCCCTTCTTGAGGATGCCAAAATCCTTCCTCAGTTTGATTTGCTAAAGGAGATAAAGTATCTAAAACATGGCCAGCAGCCATACTACTTACATAATTAATTGGAGTCATTGCAGTTCCAACTGCTGTACCAAAATCTTTTGCATATGTTGGAGACTGTAAAGCCATTGCTGCAGATGGAGTACCTTGTGAAGCATTTGCACCATACTGCAATCCCTTTACCCAATTAGGTAATCCTTCTTGAACCATTCGTTCTCTTACTCCGGGTTCTGCTTCAGCTCTACCAACATAAAGATTTCGTGCTAACTCTGCGTCACGTTGTTTAAAAGCTTCTTCATTTTCCATTCTTACTTTAGGATCAATTGATTTGCCAGTAAGAGTATCCGTAATAAAACTCGATGGCATTAAACCACCTAAAAAAGAATCAATTTCAAAGTTAGTTCTTGCAGGAATTTGAGTTTTACGTGCAACTTCCATGTCGGCATATTCACCCGGAACAGATAAATCTATTTCGTTAGGGTCTCTATCTTGATAATATTTACTTAAATGATGTGGCATTTAAATTCCTTTGTGGGTCACGACCCACTATCTATCAAATGGATCAAGTTCTTCCGTTATATTCTCATTAGTCTGCCCATTTTGTACAGTCGGAAAAGCATTTCCGTTAGGGGCTAATCCTTCTGCTCCTCCGGGCATACCACCATAAGACACGGTACTTGAACTTGAAACTTTATATAACTCAGGGTTTGCTGCCATTTTTTCTGCAAAGCCTTCAGACATTTGACCTAAATTTGGATACAAAGGAATTCGTTCCCCTGTTTCTTCATCAGTAGAGAACAAAGTGCTTTTATCTACATTACCTAAATCATCAAATAAATAACTTGGTAACGAAGGAACATTTCCATATATTTGCCCTGTTACCATAGCACCGGGATCTTGTTCTCTAGTGTATTTGTAAATATCTTGAAATGTTTTTGGAAACAAATCTAAATTGCTTAATATATCTTTACCTTCAAGATAACCTAACTTAGATTTTCCTGTTGTTTCATCAATGATTGGATTACCTTGTGAATCTCGCATCACATAAGATGCTCCCGGTAATGGTGCTAACTTATTTGTAGGAGTTAATCCATAACCAAGACTTTCAAATCTATCTAATGACTCATCTGTTGATTGTCTGTAGGCTGAATCAAATTGATATCTATTAGGGTCAATTCCTGAACTTGCTATTTCACTATCCGTTGCTTGTTGTTGAGCAAATTTTGCTTGTTGTTCTTTACGTTGCGTATCAGTCATTACATTATTTTGAATATAATTATCATATTGACTAAATATGGAATTGTTACTAGGTGGGGATACTCCTTGACCATAAGCTGTTAGTTGTGCCCCAAACCAATTTTCTATCATGGCAGTTTTTTGATCTTTACTTAAACTGTATCCATACCCTGAAGTTCGTTGAATGTATTCGTCAACAGCACTTTCTGCTTGCTTGTATGTAACATCTGCCCCTTTTTTCTGATATTCTCGTTGACGTAAAATATCAATTCTAGTTTCTCCTGTTCGCATTACCCCACCACCTTCAGCTTCACTTAATTCAATAACTTGGGGTTGGGTAAGTCTTTCAACGTGAGAAAATAAAGTTTGTTGAATTTGCTCTTCAGTAATATTTGGATTACCAAATGCTAAATTGTTTTCTATTAATTCTAATTCTTCAATTAATGTATTGCGTAAATTTTGATCAATTTCTCCAGCATCTGCTGTACCTAACATTAAATTTAATTTGTCTGATTTATTTTTTAAACTTTTAAATTTATTAAATCTTTCTGCATTAAAACTAGAAATTTCTTTAGTTACACCAAGCAATTGTCCAAGTTCTGTTTCTTGTGCGTTATCACTATCTATATCTTTTATAGTGCTAGCAAAAGCTGTTCTTATATTAGAACTATCAGAAGCAGTTAATACTTTATTTGTAATTTGTGTTTCGTTGTTAAAAATGTTTTGTAAAACGCTAGCCCCTTCATCTAAAATTTCTTGAGCAGTTCCGTATTTGCCACCACTTTTAATTGATTCAAATATTTCATTATCAATTAAGCCACGTTCATTCATTTCTTCTATGTATTCATGAACCCTATAAATTTTAAATGCTTTTGTAGCATCTCTATCAACTATATCTTCTATATTAGCAACAGCTTGATAAGCAGATTTAGTATCGTCAGGTAAATCATTATATGCTTCTGTTCCCGGAATAAATTGTGTATCCCCTAATGTTCTTACTTTAAATAGGTTAATACCAATATTTCTAACCATGTTATTTCGAGTTTTTACATCTACCGATTCTGCAAAAATATCATACGAATTGCCTATTACTTCATTTAGTAATTGTAAAGATTGGGGTTCACTCCAAATGTCACTTGTAGTAATTGCTGGTGTAGCAACTATTTCACCCTCAGTTACATCTGTATTTATTACATCATCAACAGACGCAATTTGTGCTCCAACAACATTTGCTTTTAACTTGTCTTGCATGTGGGTAGTGATACGTTTTAATATAGCAGGCAAAGAATTTGGCAATTTATTACCCATTGCGTCAAGTTCCTTCGTACCAAAAATATCTTCAAAATATTTTCTATTGTAGTTTATAGGGGCAGCCATTATTTAAACAATCCTTGCCATTCATCTTTAGAAACATCTATTTCTTTTAAAAATTCTCTAACAGGGTTTTTAGGTTTTGGTAAATATTGACTTTTAAATGCATTAACTTGTTCTTGATATCTTTGTTGTGCTAACGATAATGGGTCTTTTAATAAATCTGTTTCTTTTGCCATTATTCCACTCTATCTCCTGTTGGCATGTTTCTACCACCACCTGTTCCTGTTGCTAGTTGTGATCCTAATAAATCAAGGCCACCCATTCCTTGAGGAAATGTTCCTTCAGTTTGAGTTCCTTGTCCTACTCTTTGTCTTTGTATTCCTGCTTCTCCGGGTCTTTGCAATTGTGCTTGTCCGGGCAAGAATTGATTACCTAATTGATTTGAAGCTGGCGTATCAGCTGCGGCTGCTCGTTGTCTTTCTAAATCAACAGCTTCTGCAACTTCTTGTGCTTGTTGCCCACGAGCCATCTCTAATAATTTTTCAGCAGCCATTTGATTTTGTTCTTCTAACGGATTAGTAATCCCTACACGTTTTTGTGCTTCGTACAAGCTAATTAATCCTGATCCACCGTTCCATAAACGTAATGCTAATAATGCTTCACGTTCTCTTTCTTCAGGGGCTTCTGCTTTTAGTGATACTGAATTTTCGTAGAATACTTTTATATCGTCAGGTGCAATTGCTTGATCAAAATTTTGTACGCTACTTCTAGCATGTACTGTAACTTTACCCATAGCTTTATTATTTACTAACTTTAGGAATCGTTCATTAGCATTTTCCATTCCTCTAGCCATAGCATCAGCAAATTTACCAAACACTAATCTTCCTGTACCTGCTAAAACACTTAGTGCAAATCCAGTAGAAACACCTGATGGTCGCATACCTCTGACTACGTTAGGGAATGTAGCTTCTTCAATCATTGTCTGTACCATTCCAAGTTGTTGCAATATTTCCTGTGGTGGCATTGCAAGTGGGGATGGTTGTATATTTACATTTGGTCGTACCCAGTTCTTAGCTGCAAACAATTCGTATTCATCCATTGTTGCTTCAGCTGAAGATGCCGGGCCATAGAAGTCAATTGTTCTCCAAGCGTATTGCCTAAGTATTGCTTCGTACTGAGTAATCAATCTTGCTTCTGAATCAAGTAAGCTATGTACAGGTTTAAGCACACCTTGATATCTATCTTCAGGCATACCAACATCATAGTCTAAAGATGTTGCGGGTTGTATTTTTACGTAAGGGTTAAAGCCGTATCCATGTTTATGCGGCCCCCATATCCATTCACCATCTGCCATTCTTCCACACCAAGTATCATCCCAATATTCCATAAAAATTACAGTTTCTGCATTAGCAGTCATTGGTGTCCATTCAGGATATAACATCTGTATGTCGTTACAGCTTGTTTCGTAATATTCAATTGCCCATTTCATACCTGCTCTTGAGTCATCCCAAATCATATTTTTAGGATTAACAGCATCAATAATAAAAGGAAAAGAAATGTTTCTTTGATCTAAGTGATCTTGTAAAGCTTCTTTGTATTCTTGCTCATCTTCGTATTCGTCCAACAAAGGGGCATCAGGCCATTTGTCCCCATCCCACCAAGTTTTAATAAACCCAACTCCATATTGAATAGAGTGTTTTACTACTGTTCTTTTGGTGTGTTCAGGTATATGCATCCATACACCTTGCAAGAATTTTTGTATTCGTTCTGATCTGTTCTTTGCTCTTGGTGATGGAGCTGGTACGAAGATAGACGGATTGTTGACATCAACGTGATCAGTAGCAACATTAACAATAGCGTGAGCCGTAGCTGGTCTAACAGGATCAATAGGCATATCATCAGGAATAGGAACAGTACGAGTGCCATGATAATACTCATCTTCTATTTCGCATTGATTATGAAATACTTCATAGTGTGCTTTATAAGTATCAAAAATTTGTTGAACATTTTCAGCAGTAGGTTTACTATCATCATAATTCATGTCACCAGGAACTAAAGGATTGCCTGTATTAAAATCTGTTAACACCATTATTCTACTCCTGCCTTATCCCACCTATCTTCCACACGATCCAACCTTCTGTTTCTCATTATAATTTCACCTCTACTCATTCCACCAATACCATAACCTTTGTTTGTTTCGTCTTGTGTTGCTAAATATCTGCCACCAAAACCACGCCTTCTTGATTGTGAGTATTCAGGTTCGTTACAAGCCGATAAACCTAAGGCTAGAGCAAAGACTTCATCGTCATGCTCTCCAACAGGGGCTTGTGCTTTAAAGTTTCCACTAGACATTCTAACATGTTGAAATGCCCTTAGTTGTCGTAACATTATAGGAATAGCAGGAAATTGTATAGTTTTATGTTCCATTGCTACTTGCAATGTTGCCAACAATTTTTCACGGTTATTCTTTTGAATTGACACAGCTTCTACAGGTAAGTTGTTTGCTTCTAGTTCTTGAACCATAGCTAGACCCATACCTGAAGCGTCTGCCATTATTCTTTGCAACCCCCATTCTTGGTTGATTGCAACAATGTGTTGTTGTACTTGTGGCCAAGACTGACCATCCCACAATCTGTGGTATACAACTCTACGTTCATCAGCATCAAAAACTGTTAATACAGTAAAGTCACGAGATACGCCTAAGTCTAATCCTGCCACATAGTTTTTGCCGGGTAATGGTTCATCTAATAAATCGCCACCTATGCAATCTTCTACATTAGAAAAGAATCCTGATGACAAAGAAAATTCTGCTAGATACATACGTCTCCATGCAGACTCAGGCATAACTTCTTTATCGCCTTCTACTTCTTCTACGTCTTCAGGCATAAGTAACGGATTTTGGTAAACAGTGTAATGAAAATATCTGTGGCTTTTATGTGCACCACGTTTGGCTGCTTCGCATCCCCTTCTAAACCAATGTTCAGGATATACAGAAGGAATACCTTCATACAATGCTTTGCCCATTCTTCCTGCTTGTCGTAGGGTAGGGCGTAATTTTTCTGCCGCTGCGTTTGGAATATCTTGTGCTTCTGATACCCACAAAAAGTCTAAGCCTACAGTTTGTAGTGCTTGAGCATTATCAGCAGATTTCATTTCTATTAATCCCCATATTTCTTCGGATGAACCGTTTAGGGTAATAGTCATATTGGCTTGGTTTGTTTCTCGTATCCAACTAGGATCAAGAAGTTGTAGTAATTCGTTCCATGCTTGTCTTCCCTGAATGTAGGAAGGGGCAACAACCCAAGCGTGAAATCCCGGTGGAACTAATTGGTATTTGTTAATGTGTTCAATTGGGCGAGATAAAGATTCGTAATAGGCTGCTTCTAATTCACCTAACGCACAACGAGACTTTCCCCACCTTCTTGCTGCTTCTAACCATTTCTCTTTAGCGTGAAGTGAATGTACTTCAAGTTGTCCTTCATGAGGACTGTACCTTGTTCTCAACAATTGTTGTTGTGTCATCTATATCAATCCCTATTCCTTGAGGAAAAACATCTTCTTCCTCTTCATCTTCTTCTATGTATTGTGATGGAGTTCTTCTGTCAGGAACAACTGCACCGGGTTTAATATCTTCTGATACTACAGGTCTGATCTTTGGTCTTACTTTACCTCTTCCCCCACCTCTAGTTGGCCCGGCTTCATCAGGTAAGACTTGTATCTGTTTTATTACTGCTAATCTTTTTTCTACAGGTAATTCAGGATCATTTAGCATTTGTACTAAATGCCATTTAGCTACACGTTTTAGTTCATCGTTAGGTAACTCATCTACTTCTACAGACTTTGATCTTACGTTTTTAGCTGCAATACCAAAGTAAGGATTTTGTCTTACCCACTTAGTTAACCATGATTGTGATCTACCAATGTAAGCAAGTGCTCCTGAGTCTTTACCATGAAATTGCCTAACCCATAAAAATGCTTTCATTTCAGAAGTAAATGATTCCCATCCATCTATTTGCGATCCGTAATCCTGATGCTTTGCGGCTGACGCAATAGTAGATGCAACCAAAGCTGGGTGGATATCAGTTGCTTCTTTTCTAGGCATTATCGATTTAAGTTAGGGTTTCTTGCTGGAGTGGGTCGTGACCCACCAGTACTTCTTCCTGAAGTTCTTTGTCTAAACATTAAATCTTCACCTCTTCCACTTGTATTAGAATCCATTTTAGGCATTGCTGATGCTAATGGAGTTGAGGGCTGTTGTTGATTTGTTTGAGGTGCTATTGGTGTTGTGTTGTATATACCTTCATTTTGCATACCACCTGACATTGACGGAAAAGATGGCTGTTGACTTACTTGTTGTTGACTTTGTGCTCCCGGCATTTGACCTTTTGGTTGCATAAATACAGAAGCTGGGCCGGTTGCTGCAAATGTTCCGTTAGTTTGTGTTGGATATGAAACTCCAAAATTTTGACCTTGCGTCATTTGTAAACTTACAGGATCAATTCCACCTTCAGTAGAAAAAGCACCTTGTCTAAACAATGTACCATCTGCGTTATACAAAGTTGCATTTGGCCTTGTAAACATAGGAAGGACATTTCCTTTATCGTCTAATTGATTTCTTGAGTATTGTGGTCTGCCAAAATCGTCATAACCAAAAGTAGGTTCAGGCAAAACTTGAGGTACAAATTGTCCTTGTTCATCATACATAGGAGGATAGAATCCTCCAAAACCTTCAGGGATCGGTGGTAGTGCCATTATCTTTTTCTCCTAGTTGTTTTCTTTTTTTTAGGCATTGCTTTCTTTTTCTTTTTGTACAAATAAGCTGGCATTATTTGCCTACCTTTTTAGCTGCTATTTTATGAGACTGAGTAAAGGTACGACCTTTCTTCATTGATTGAACCATTACTTTTAAATGATTACTCGTATGGTGTTTACTGTGTTCAACCATAGCGTTAGTTTGCCTAGTAGATAAACCTGATAAAGAAACACCTTTTACTTTTTTATCTTCTTTAGCCATTACCTTTTCCTCTTGGCTGTTTTAGCTGACCTTTTAAATTGTGCTGTTGTAGGTCTGCCTTTTTGTCCGGGCTTACGCATCTTCTCACCTGAACCAGCTTTTATCCTTTTTCGTTTAGCGTGTATATTAGCATACAATCCTTGTTTCTTTTTTTTAGGCATTACGCTTTCTTCCTTTTGTTTCTTGCACTGATGGCTTTTGCTTTCTTTCTAGCATCAGCAGATGAGCTCGCACCCCATGCTCTAAGTGATAACAACTTCCGAGTAGGCTTACCTTTGGGATCCCGGTCCGGGCCTTTCGATGCACCCATCCTTGCTAAGAAAGATGCTCGTCTAGGATTGTCACCTGATTTAACAGGGGCTTTTAACGTACCACCAGTTTGTCTTTTGTATGATGCACGGCCTTTAGCATTTAATCCACCCTTAGGATTCTGTCCTGCCTTTCTTGTCCATGCTGGAGACTTTTTTCCTGTAGCCATTATTTAATCTCGCAAAGGTTTTTAAATTTAATTGCTTCTTCTTCATTTAATTGGTTGGCAATATCTTCGGTAAGAATTTCTAGAATATTTATTGGGTCTGCAACTGATCCCTGATAATTTGACTTGTCTACTAAACAGGCAACCTTTAATTCTTTTATTGCTTTACCCACTATTAAATATTCTTTCATGTATTCCTTAGAGTGCAGAATCATGTGGTCGAAGATGTTTCCACACTCTTTTAATAAAATACCACAATCCCCTTTCTCTTAACAATCTCTATCCCCTATATTAAGAATATATATTATATATATATATATATATGACCCATCCCCAAACTTACTGGTAAGCTTTTGGGCTTACCCCGGTAAGTTACTCCTAGCCCCTTCCTAAAAAAAAATAAAAAAAAATTTAAGGGTAAGTCTTACCCTACTCTTACCTACTCTTACCCTAGTAAGTCCTGTTCTAGTTTTGTTCTATACCCAAAAATACGAGAAATAGTTTGAGCACCTACATATCAATATCAATAGGGGGGCAATGCTCTATCGGCTTCGATATATGGAAACCTGTATATGTTCTAAAATGTTCTGATTTGAAGTGCATTTCATTCTATTTCACCGTGCCTAGATGTTCTAAAATGTTCTAACAAATATAACTGGTTTGCTACGATTTGGGGATAAAATCCGTGCCTGTGAAATCTATTTCAATCTATTTCATTATGGTGAAACTACATATTTATAACTGACATGAAAAGATATCTATACATAACATCATCAATACCAATAACATCATGTACCCTTTGGGATCATGAATAGTAATTAGTAGGAAAGGGTAAGGAATAACATTGCATAATATCTACAAGTTGCTATAATGGCTTGACAACAATATAGGAGAACGCAACAAATGAAGATCACAGAACCAACAACACATAGCCCCATCAGCAAGACCGTAGAAACTGGATTTAGTGAAGCTTGTACAGTTTATGAATATGATAATGACTTCCACCCCATACTATTAAAGGACGTACCACGTGGCATGTTCTTTGTAGTTAGACCGACCCCAA
>CERN01008176.1_pt1 | contig 15373 bp, 12 predicted proteins | sample 530761 | NCBI WGS metagenome assembly CERN01 (sample SAMEA2620947, study PRJEB7988) | marine metagenome | isolation source: saline water (ENVO:00002010), including | reverse complement strand
ATCGTCAGACTGGTTACCGAAAGTGATATCACCACCAAGATCAACATTGAAGTCAAGTTTGTTAGCAGCGATTGCAGCACCAGTAGCAACAGAAGCATTGACAACAGCGTTTGCGGCCAACTCGTCAGCACCAACAGCATCATCAGCAATCATGCTGTTTTCAACTGCTTGAGCAGCAATAGTCAAAACACCAGCATCTGAAGCAGTAGCATCACCACTCATAGCAGCGTAGATGTACTTCTTAACACGAGACAAAGCAGACTTGCGGTTAGTACCACCAGCACCATCATCAACAATCATCAAGTCAGCATCAACAAGATCAGCACCGATATCGGTAGAACCGTCGATGTCAAGTTTATCAGCCTTAAGAGCGCCATCAACAACAGAAGCGTTAACAACTGCATTTGAAGCCAACTCATCAGCACCAACAGCATCATCAGCAAGCATTGCGTTTGTAATACCCTGAGCCTTAACACGAAGAGCATCAGAATTCAATTCGATAGAACTGTCATCAACTCCAACAGCAAAAACACCAGAAGAAGCAGCAAGTCCGTTACCAGCCATTGCAGTAGCAAGGTCAGCAATAGTATCAGTCTTAGCAAACCCATCAGCATCTTTGAAAACAAGAGCATCAGATCCAACTGCAATAGCAGTATCAGAAAGGTTCTGAAGATCAAGTCCACCAGCACCAACAACAATCTCAGCAATAGTTGCAGTACCGCCAGCCATGGTCAAGTTTCCACCAAGACTCATGTTTGCAGAACCAGAGATTGCCTTAAGAAATTCTACTTGCTCAGCACCGTCAGCAGTGCTTGCTCTCATGTAGATGTTTGAACTCTCTTTAATAACAAAAGCAGTGCTTCTATTATCAGTCATGTTGATTTCCATGTCATTGCCATCAGCAGAGATAGAATCTAGTGCGATGTCACCGACATTCGTAATATTCGAATCACCAGCATCGAGACCTTCCTCGGCAGTGATCGAACCGGAAGCAACGAATGCTCCCAATTGAAATTTATAAGCCATATATTTTTCCTCCATTAATATAATATTATGACAAGATGCAAATGCCAACTAGTGACAGGTTACATCTCGCAATAAATAGTATTTTAGTTGTCAATAAACAAAGAATTTATTGCTACCATTGGTGTAAATGTTCACAGCAGCATAGGGCGATTCCAAGATAATTGACGTTCGTCCATCAATAGTATCAGATCCGGCTGTCCTAATTGTTATGTTAAAATTATTTGAATTACCTGCCTCATCTTTGATTGTAAAGTTTGCGCCACTAGAGAACCCAGATGCAGCAGGAAGTCTTATATCAAGTGCAGCAGATGCAGAAACACCAAGTATCCGATCATTGACAGATGACGTTGTTGTCGATGTCACCGCAGTTCTAGAGAAAACGGCAGAGGATAATGTAACGGTCACATCGTTACCGCTGTTAGAAGCAGCAACAGAAGCCCCAACAAAGTTTAAACTAGCGGCTGCTGTTGTTATATTAGAGCCTTCATCTTTAACGATTAGGCTACCACCAGCAGAAGATGAGATGTCTGTTAATTTCTCATTAAGATACTTTCCAGTATAAATATAAGCAGATGCAGTCACTGGTATTGTGGAGGAGTTGTAATCCTGTATAAAGATAACTCCGGAGTAATAATCAACTTGCCAATCAACTGTATCGCCACTTGTAATTTCATTGGCGGCATTTGTTGGATCACCCTTGTATAACTTAAGGAAATACTTGTTGGGACTAGCATTTGAAATAAGAGGGGGTACCAACTGTAAAGAACCACGAGAGTCATAGACTCTCTTACTGTTAACAAAAGAACCAGTGCCTCTTTGAGGATTTGATGAAGTAGTTTGGTAATTTGCTGGTAATTTGAGATAGTATCCGTGAGCACCGCTTGTTGAAGACTCGTCACCACCTCCACCAGAAACATTTGCATCATAGATTGTATCTGAAAGAGACACCACATCTAAATAAACTCTCTCAACAGTCCCAGGGTCGTTTGCAGATGCACTCTGAACAACAAAGAAAGTATCGCCAGGACTGTTTGGAATGGTCTCCGCAAACACACCATCAGATGGCATTGATACGTTTGATGGAATAGCCTCGTTAACGTCCCCCTTTAAGTTGGACGTGTGTGCTTTACCAAGAAGTTTCTTGGCGGCAAATTGCGTTGATGTTAAGTTAGTTTTTCCCGTACTCATTTATTTGCCTTAATAAGAGATGTTTATCCTAGATAAATATCCTGTCCAATCTTTGTGTGCTGTAATTTTTACAATTACATACTGATTATTTCTAATTTGTTTCTGTTGAAGTTGAAGTTGGAAACTATTACCATTAGCATCAACTGTTTGATCTAGTCCAGATCCGCCACCACCATAAACACCAACACCATCAGTGTTTGGTTGAACTCCTGCAGAGTACGGCTTGACAGCATCACTCCATGCAGTAGATGTATCATCGCCACCTGTAAATGATGGATCAAATGGGACTTTTATTTCTACATTAATTAACTTGTTCGCACCTAGTGTGCCTGTATAGAAAGCACCAGACTTAGCAACTATTGTTGCATCACCATAAAGTTGTAGTGTTGGTGTTGCCGATGATACACCGGTTTGGTTCCGGAAATATCTGTAGAACGTTCTGGTAGCCTTTGTTAAAGATGAATAGTTTGGGTTGTTTGCTGGTGCTTGTAAGATTCCGCCGTTAGCAACATTTCTCGTATCGCCAGCGTTTCCAATTTTCAATGGAGAAATGGCGTAACCATTCACTGTAACCATACCATCACAATAAGTAGCATAATTGTCATTGTCATTAACAGAAATTGTAGAATTCCAAGCATTACCACCAGAGGTTACATGTGACTGAGACACATAGTTTCCAGATACAATTCTGTAGGCTTCATTATTAAAGTATTCATTAGTGTTCAAATTTGTGGATCCAAGAGAGCCAGAATAAACCATAAAAGCGGTTTTTGAATATGTTGTCGTCGTGAGGTTTGTTTTTAATGGATGAACCACCGTTGAGGCAACTGCTATATCATAAGCAGTGAACAAACTAAGACCTTCCTTAATACTGGTTAAGTTATCAAATAATACTGTTCCAGTTATTTGAATATCTTTAGCCTCGCAACCTGCACTATTATTAAGAGAAGGAAGCGCAACTGCTGCCGCTGAGGTTTCTGCATCATTGATACCAGTTCCAATAATTTTAATTTTTGTAACAGAAGAGTTGGTTGTTGTTCCATAGGATACAGCAGTTGAAGAGTTTGAGTAGACATTAGAATAAACCTGAGAGGCTATGTACTTGAAACTGGCACTTGGCCTACTAGCAAAGTATCCGACACCTGATTGATAATATTTATTACCATGGTCAAAATTATCCATAACAGCAGACGAAGAGGCCATAGCGACTGTTGATCCGGATGGGTCATTAACCCAGTCAACATAGTTGGTAGTAGTATTTGACCCGCCAATTCTGTGTATTACTCTCGCATAGTTCCAACCATTCCTTTGATCGTTGTTTCCAACAGTATAAGTTCCCGTCCTATAGTTCTTGGTGTAATCAGGAATTCCGTCTGTAGTTTCAGAGAAACTTAGAGCGTTTAAAGCAAAACCAGATCCATTACCATTTGTGCTATTTATTGTGCCAACTGAACTGTTTAAATTTACAGTATGTAATTCACTACCATTAACTTCTATTACTAATGATCCAGTGTACGCATCTTTAAAAGAGTTAGCAAGATAATTGTTTCCGTTAGCGCCAACATCTTCATTTAAGTTTCCATCTATCACTCTTACAGATTGGAAAGCACCGCGCTGATCCCCAGAAATAGAAAACGTAGCATTTGAATCCAAGTTAGATGCTCCAATTGATGACCTGGTTGCATTTGAATAACCAACAACACCATTTGTTGCACCAAAGGATAGTTTCACTGTTGAACCAACATCATTGCCATCAATATCATCAAGTGCCGGCGCCTCTGTAGGAGCAGAAACATCAGATGCTCCAAACTGAAAATTAATCTGCGAGAAGTTACCGGTCCACCCAGCATCAGCAATCATCTTGACAACAATGTATTCGTTATTCGCAATGCTTTGTGTACCAAATGTTACACAATGCACAGCATTTGAATTTACTGTCCCACCAGTATTTGAGTTGTCATCAGCACCATTTATTAAGGCGCCGGCACCATTACTATAAGTTCCAAATGAGAAATTCTGAGATACGTCCATAAACCCTGTGGCGCCCGGAAGTTTCACAAACATCTGAACATTATTGGTTGTAAGAGAATCATTATTTATTCTGCTGCTCTTAGTTGTTGTGATTTTCAAGTCTCTCTTGGTTGCACCAGAAGTGTTCTGAACTTTTCTAAAATAAGTCCGTGTCCCAGACACACTAGAATAGTTAGGCTGACCGCCGTAAGCATTACCAGGGCCAGTAAAGTTACCGTTTGTAATTCCTGTCCCAGAAGTGTTCTTTGGTGATTGTATTTTTTGAGCAAAAACCAACAGTCCATTTGCGTGATCTGACCCAGTCATATGAGAGCCAGAGAACCAAGTTGCTGATGTTACTGCTGACTGGTTTGCAAAAGACCCAGATGGCAAACGGAACGCTTCACTAGTAAACCGCTCTGACAAATTAGTTGTATTATTTGTAATATTATCCAGCAAGATTCCACTACCAGTTGCAGGACCAACACCAGTTTGAGTTTTAAATGGGTGAGAAACTGCAATTTGATTCGTGAAAGATGTGCCATAATAAGTTGTTGCAGTGTTTGTAAAACTGGCAGTTAATAAAATCTGCTTAGTGTAATCTTCTGACCCTCCAATTGCTGGAGGAGTTTGAGCGTTGGAAGATCCAAAATTAGAAGAGAAAGTTATTACGCTTCCTGTAGGATAAGTATTTCTATAGAAATTTGAAATCTGTGTATTGTAAACTGGGGCAGCAGAAGTATGATACCTAACACCAGATAAATACTTGTTGCCTGAGAGGCCCAAGGATGAGATTCTAGGGTTGGTAAATGTGATTGCGCTACCAGAAGCCTCCCCATCATTTATCCACTCTAAGAAGTTGGTTGTCTTCGTGCTAGCGCCTATTACGTGTTTGACTTGAGCATAGTTCCAACCATTTCTCTGGTCTCTGGTGTCAATTACAACTTTTGAGGTTCTGTGCTTAAAGATTGTAAATGTTTTATTGTTTGCATCTGTGGCCGGATCAGCAACTGAAAGATTGATAAAACCGGAACCATTTGCGTTCAATGCCAATCCGGTACCAGAACCAGCACTACCAGTTCCTAAATCAACTGCTAGATTAATTGAATGAACCGAAGCACCATTAACAAACAATTGCAGAGAACCAGTTTCTGCGTTACCAAAAGCATCTGCTGGGTGGTTCTCATAAGAGCCTTCCATATCTTGGGCAACGTTGTAATTAACCGTCCCGGTAATCTCTTGGTTCTTCTGATAAACACCAAGTCTAAGGTTTGCACCTGATGAAGCAATTGTAACCTGGTCGTTCACATCCAGTTCAGTAAAGCCGGCAGTATTTGCTTGTTGTGTATATCCTGTTGGGTCATTTGTCGTGTCGAAAGAAATCTTCATGGCGTGACCAGCAGGAACATTGTAATCAAGTTGACTTACATCTGGTGCTGCATTTGGTACTAGAACAGAGAACAACTCATTAAAGCGATCTATTGGTGTGCCAATAGGGGTCTCAGTTGTGAAGTCGATAAATAACCCATCATTATAGTTCCCATCTTCAGCGGCACCAATAGTTCCACCAGATCCACCAGCCCCAAAATTAGTCCAATCTCCACCAGAGTTTTTGAATTGTAGAGTGCCAGAGTTGTCTCTAAATCCATAACCACTAGTGGTGTCAGTATCTCCAAAAGAAACATAACCACCAGCCTGCACTCGCAAGTTGTTTTTGGCAGATAAATACTTTCCAGATACTTCAAGATCATCTGTTGTTGAGTTAAATCCTAACTTAACATCTTGTGAGTCTCCAAAGTTTATCTCTCGATCATCTCCGATAAATACATCACCCCATCTAAGGTTTGGTGTTCCAAGTGAAAAGTTATCAGTTGGAATAGCAGTTGCATTAGCATTATTTGCGGCGATTGATTTAGGAACAACGTTTCCAAAAATAACAAGGCCCCTTTGTTGGTTGAAATTGTTTTTATAAACTGTTCCTTGGAAATCACCAAGAACAGCAATTTCTTGAACTTTATCAGAACCACTAACGGCACCGTTAGAAGCGGACAATGGAGCAACTGATTTAATGGCAAATCTAAAAAATGACTGTTTATTAGTTGCATTGTCTTTTCTTTTAAATTCAAATGATCCAACTTCTTCACCAGCCACTGCATCATTGGTTGGCACCTTGAAACTAATTTCACCAGCGTTAATCTGCATAGAACTTGTTCCAGCACTAAAAGTACCTGCTAGGTTATTTGATAAGATTATTTGTGGTCTCTGTACATTGGAGGCGTTTCTGTTCTCCATTGTAATAATTGGAAGGAAAGACCCAGGCTCCACAGAGTTCATCTTTAGGGCACCCATTTGAATTTCCATACCATCGGCGGGACCTGATCCAGTGATTGTTACCGCACCAGTTACACGAAGGTTTCCTTTAAATTGACCACCTTTAATATCAAAGGTTTCGCCCGAACTTCCAATAGATCTCAAAGGAGCAAAGATTTTAATTGGTGATGCCCCAAAGAGGCCGCCCTTAAGAGCAACCGGTGCTTCGAAGACAGCAGTACCAGAAACAGTCAATGCAGGATCTACGGCTCTATTAAACGTAGCGGCATCTGGGATAGGAGAGTCGGTAGCAACAGAGGCTGTAGCGCTATATTCTGTGCTTCCTTGTTTGTAAATTATATCTGAATTGTTGGATGATGTTACTCTTATTTGTCCTGTGAATATGTGAGTATCATTAGTAGTGTTTCCAATTTGAGTTGATCCTGTCTGAGATAAGATGATAGTTTCATTAACATTGAGCGTGTCAATATTAAGAGTACCACTTAAATCCATATCTCCTTTGACAAGAAGACTACCAGTCAAGACTACCGAAGAGCCATCATATACAAAGCGCTGACTACCAGAAAGATTACTAGCAGAGTCCGATGTCTGGACTGCATGTGTGCCACCTCTACCTAGCGCACCTGAAACATATGCCCAACCGAACTCTGCCATTATTCATCGACCCCAGACCCTGATAATTCGTACATTCTAGCAGCGGGGATCTCTGTTAGCGATGCCTGCAGTTGATAATCTATAGCAGAACCAGAAGCAGATAAAAATACTTGCTTGCACTTTACTGGTATTGTTACTTCATCTCCGCTGCTTGGTAACGGCCAGAAGTGAAGATTTCTATAAACGTTGTTCGTCAAAAAGAAAGGGCCAATCACAGGAAGTAATTCATCTGATCCGCCAAAGTTTGTTAGGTCATTCAGGTCGTCAGAGTTTCCACTTGAGTCTTTAATGATTGTATTTGCTCCATCAACGACATCATTTTCATTATCGCCAAATTGATACCATAGTTTTAAATTGGCTCCTTGAATATTTCGGGGATCTGCTTTGCCACCACTATTATATAGAGAGGTAACGTCACCAGATGATAATTCTGTTCCCCATACTGCTACTTCATCAATACCAACTACTTTACCGAAATCAATTCCATTAAATAGAACGAACTTAGTTGAACCTGTGAGTGGATTTCCAGTAGCCCCAGTGGTTGTCGAAATAGCGCTACCATTCCTGTAAACATTAATGGCGCCACCAGCAGCACCGTCGAAGGAAACTACAAAGTGATTCCAGCCATCTGTGTATTGGTTTGCATCAGAATCTGAGAAACTTTTATATGTTCCGCCGGCTGTATCCACTGATCTGATCTGGAACCTTCCGTTAAGGCCGCTGGGGTTTCTTGGTCTAAATTCAATTGCATTATCTCCGGCTTCGTTTTGCAAAGCAATGAAGTTTTCATTAGCATTGAAAGTGTCATTACCATCACTGCCGCTAATCCAAAAGGCAAATGATGCCCCACTTCCGTTTGGGATATCAAAAACATTATCAGCAGTTCTGAAATCCATAGTTCCTTTGGCCGCCAATGCATTATTACTCAAAGAGCCAAAGTGAACACGTAATTCACCGGTCCCACTGGTCTTTTTGACCTTAATCTCTTTTGTTACTTGATAAAAAGAAACCTTCACCGACGAACTATCAGGGATTTGAGATCCGGTTATAAATGGAACACCAGAAACTCGATAGGATCCAGCATTATGAAGACCGGCTGTATATTTAAAACTTTCACTCATTTATCCCCCTCACTCATCAATTCCGGAACCAGTCAAAGGATACATTCTTCCGGTCGGTATTTGTGTTTGAGAAGCAAATACTGAAAATGTAATTGACCCTCCACTAGCATTAGAGAAGAAAATCTCTTTACATTTTAAATCAAGAGTGAGGCTAGTATTATTTGGAACATCATAGTAGTGTTTGTTACTAACAATCTGCGCACCACTCTGAGAACCTGTAGAGAGGAGATGAACTCTGAGATCTCTATTGCTTGTGGTTTCTGAATTTGTTATTACTACCTGTTTTGTAACATGATTAAAACTAAGTTGTTGTTCGGTAACACCAGAATTTGAAAGAGTGTAAGTTTTTAAATAAGGGTATCCCGATGATACATATGATCCTGCGTTATGCAGGCCAGGTGTATAGTGAAAATTAGACATTATGAAGCGACTCCTACTACTCCATCAAGAGTAAACATTCTTTGATCGGGTATTTCTGTTAGTTCTGCGTAAACTTGAGCAGCAGAAGTACCAGAACCTGTCCAGATAAATATCTCTTTGCATTTTACATTAAAACTAATTTCTTTCCCGGCATTTACAATAAAATAGTTATCATTATCATTAGCACCATGAGTATACCCATGTTCGCCATCTGCTTTTGGTGCAAAACCAACCCTAATGGCAGTTGACCCATCAGTGTTTTTTACTAAAATTGATTTAGAAACTTGAGGAAAAATAAATCTTTCACTCGTGGTTGCATTAATACCAGTGGACCCTGAAAGGTAAGGGCGACCTGCTACTTGATAAGAACCAACATTATGAAGACCTGCTGTGTAGTAAAAATTTGACATTTTGGACTCCTATAAGTTAATTAGTTGTTTTGGGCCATTTTTCTCATTCTTTTTTTATGCCTGGCAATGGCCTTTTTCTTTGCTAAACGCTTCTTTTCGGAAGGTTTACGAAAATGCCTTCTCTCTCTAACCTCGTCAAAAATTCCAGATTTTTTACATTTTCTCTGGAATCTTTTGATAAGTCTATTTGGGTCTTCATTTTTTCTAGGTTTTACTGTAATGTTCGTTGCCATTTTAATTTCCTGCTAGTTTTTTCCAAAGGCCGTTTGAAGCAAAGGCTCCAATATTAACCCCTGGGTCATTAGGTGCAATTCCGTCTAGTGCTTTTGATCCATGTGGTGTAGATTGGCGACCGCTGTCTCGATTGGACAGTGGTGTAGTGCCTTCAAAAAGATCAACGCCATTGTACGAGTCTTTGCCAATAGAGTCAAGAAGAGTCTTTCGCCTCTGCTTTTCTGCTTCTGCACGTTCTTGTAATCTTCGGTTTGCTTGCTCATCAGACTCTAATTGCACTCTCTGTTTGTTCTCTTGCATTAAAGGTTGTTGATGCTGAGATGTACCTATCATGACTTCACTGATGATAGTTGACAGGGTACCTTCTTCAAAAATAACTTCTTTAATGCACTCCTTAATTAGAGGTCTTAGCATTTTCTTTAATTCTGTCTTGTTCATTTAATCCCCTAGAATTCTTCTAAATAGCCCATCAATGTTGTTCTCTTTTCTCTCTTTAAGGCGAGATGAAACAACCTCAGACATCCCTCTACCAGGATAAACATAGGCATCTGGTGTGGAAGGTTCGGACACAATGTCAAAACAAATCAATTGAAAGTCAGCCTCTACAACTGTCTTTCCCATACTTTCTCGGACAGATCCAAGTCCACGAGAAGAGATACCAAGTTTAACCCCAGCGTTCACAAGGTCTTTCAGGATTCTGCCTGATGGGGTGTCAAGGACTTTGATCTTGCCCATAACATCCTTGCCTTCCCACCAAACCTTGGTTATGATGTGAGATACGTTTTTAAGATTAACAACTGAATCGTCCGGATGGTCAAGTTCACCGCATGCTCTATTGTCAGCAACAATCCTTGCGTAGTTGTCCATCTCTCTCTTAAGAACCTCGTAAGGGTAAACACGACCATTTCCGTTCTGCTTATCAGCAGTCTGGATGCGACCAGAAAGAAACATTGTTCCTTCGTTCATGGCTTCTCTCTTCTCGGCCTCGGTTAAGAGATCAAGACAGACACCATCTTTGCAAAGTTCATAAAATTCTTGTAAAAGTTCTTTTCCCATACCTTCCCTCAAAATAAAAAATAGAGTGGGCGCCACCCACTCGCGTTAGGATCCGCTGCAACAACGGCGGACTGGCTGTAATGTCCAACGCTTAATCACCAACATGTTCACCCCCTGGTCTTGGTGATACTCTTAGGCCAAAGTCATTGACTAAAACCGAGAGCAAATAAGTAGTACCCGCCCCTAAACAGGCTAGGCAAAAAGCATTCGCTATAGAATACTCGAATGTAAATAGTTCCGTAAAGCCGTTAATGCCAAAAAGAAACAAGGAACACCACCAACCCATGCATAACGGGCAGTTCCATAAAGTGTTCCATTTTTTTGTGTAATCTTTTTTTGGCCTTATGTTCTCAAAAATCTTTCCGTAGACAATAATAAATGTCATTCCATAAGCGGTTAAGATAAAATGTAACGTATCCAATTTAGCCTCGCTCTAATCCGTATTGTATCAATCTTCGCAGGTCGAAATCAAAATAAACTTCATCGATGTGTTCTTCGCTTTTACCAAAAAATCTTATCTCTACTGGGATTTTCTTCCCGGTTTGACACCCTAGTCGTATGCGATGGTTGCCCTCAGAAACTCTAGCAATAACATTATCGCCTTCCCATTTGGCAACAATAAGTATGGGGTTTTCTATTCCCTTTTCAAGAACATCGGCTTTGAGTTTTTTCCATTCATCAGAACTTTTTCTACCCCTTCCTTTAATAGAGCCTCTTTCAAAGTCCCCAAGTTCATGCTCTCCTGCGTTGCCTTTCATTCTTGTAATTGAAATCTCTTTGTCATTACAAATAGCAAAGCCTTTGTATGTCGCAGTCCAATGTTGATTGTCTTTCTCTGTGGGATACCCAGGTTCTATTTTTAGTTTACCCATAAACTCTTTAACGGCTGCATCCTCTGATGCTATTACATCTTGACGACTTTCATTTAAGAATCTTCGCCAATTCTCAAGTATGATGCGTTGTTTACTCATAACTGTATCTTCCGTACAAGTAAGGTGCAAACAAGTTGTTTTGCGTGATTGACCCCTTCTCAGCCTCGGCAGGAACTTCACCAAGTTCTGTTGACTCTTCTTTATCAGGTTCAAGCAATGCATCGTCTTGCATAGCATCGTAAGCAGTTGTACCGCTAATGTAAGACTGCTCTGTCTTAAACCACTCAGATAATGATAAGAGGGTGGCCTTTATTGAGTCAAGTTTCTCTGACTCCATTATTGTACCTTCCATTGATCCATAAACATTACCGCCTTGGATTGAGTCATACTCAATAACACCTTGTCTCCTAAGAAACTCTAGCATTCTAGATTCCGCACCATAAACAAGATCTGACATAATGTCTTTTGGGAAAGCAATTACTTTGTTGTCTTTTTGTTTAATGATAATATCAATGTCTTTATGTTCCATAATCATGAGATCGCCATTAAGAGCAGACCTAATGTTCATCTCAAATGTTATGTTAAACTCTTTTTCTATCTCTTCAATGTTAATTTTAATTGCCATTTCGTCTTACCTCCGCAATGAGGTCTTGAATATAGAAAATCTCTTCAATAATTTGCTGATTTAGAGGCGTTTGTGTGTAGTTGTCCAACTTTGCTCTAACTTTTTGAAAATTTTCGGTTAGAGCAATATTAGTGCCCTCCACAATCTCGGCATCTACAGCATTCTTGAGGCGCCCAATCTCTTCATTTAGATAAGACTTCAATCCCAGCCCGTTGTCAGAAAATGATGTAATATAATTGGTTAATAATTCTTTCTGTTCTTCTCTCAAAGTTCTGTCGTATGTTTCGTTAAACTTGTTAACAAATGTTTTGTATGTCAGATTATCTACATGCACCATCTCTTTCTCTTCAATATCTTTACGAGAAAGCAATTCCACCATTCTCTCTTCTAACATAATTCTCTTTTTTGCACTGAGTGATTTGTTTTGAAAGAATAGTCCAACGGTTGCAATGTCTTTGTAGTTTGGCATAAAGTTAGAATAGACACCGGTACCAAGTTGCTTGTTGATCTTGTTGATCAAACTTGTTTGAGAATTGAAAACCTGAGTCCTATCAAGAGATTCAAAGTCAACTCTAGATTCCGTCAAGAGTCTTGTGTGATGCCTGTCTTCTAAGTCTTTTGCTTCCAGCAATTCTCTGTAGACACCTAATTCATTTGATAGAATTGTGCCTCTTGAAAAATACTCTTTAAGAATAGACTTGATTGTTGACTGTCTCTCAGTGTCTTCTCTGACTACTGATCTGGTCAATTCTTTGATCAAGCATTCGTAAAGAAAAGCGGTATTTCTTTTCTTATTATGTTTCATCTTGATTTCCCTTTGTTAAAGATTCAATTAAATTTTGAAGTTCTGTGCTAGTATTAAATAGTTTTGTCTCTTCCAAAACATCCGCTGATTCTTGAACTACGCCTCGAGCGAGAGAATCTAGTCCGCCAAAGCCAACCTTTCCAGGAAACGTTTTGCGAGAAGTTCCAACTTCACCACTGGCCTGGTTTCTCATTTGTTTGGACAAGCCACCCTTTCTGTAGGTTGTTTGGTGTCTCTTGTATGGCCCTCTTTTCTTAGGGCGATCATCTCTTTTAGCAGGAGGTGCGGCCAAGAGTGTATCATCATCGCCACCAGCATCGCCACCAGTGTCTCCTCCGGCACCACCCCCAGTATCTCCACCTTCATCTGCCGCTGGTGTATCAGGGGTGTCTCCGCCGCCAAGATCACCTAGGTCAAGATCACCTCCGGGGTCTCCACCACCAAGATCACCTAAGCCACCACCGGCTTGAGGTTCAGCAGAACCCGCTGCTTCAAGATTCGCTGCAAACTTACGATCATGGAACATCTCTCTTTGCATCCGGATAAACTCGTCTTCTGACAATCCGAGAAGATTCTCGGAAACCCAACGCTTAGAGAAGTATCCTTCAACAGCAGCGCCTGCAACATCAAATTTAGTTTTCCAGTTTTCAAGTTCTTGCATTTCAGCAATTTTTGAAGGATTATTAAGAGATAATTTGAAACTAAGAAGATCATCCCCACGGTACCCTAGGGTGTAAAGATGAATAATTCCAATCTTTTCAAGTTCTGCAACCACAACACGCTGAAGTCTTTGGATGGTTCTTGCGAACCTGATGTCTTTTTGTGCCAAGGTTGTCTTGTCCTCAGTTGCACCCTCGCCCATTGACAAATATGACTGAGGAACTTTAAGAGCGGAAAACAATTTGTCTCGCAAGTATTTTACGTCTTCTATCTGTGCTGCGAATTGCCCACCAGGAAGGTTGACAATATCTGTAGAGGACTGGCCTCCTCTAATTGGTACAAAGTAGTCTTCTTCAATTGAAAGAGGGTTGTAGCGCAAATCTACACGGCCAGTGGTGGGGTCTACAACTTGGTGTCTTTTCATTTGGGTCATGACTTTCTGCATATACTGCTCAACGTCTTGTGGGGCAATTCCGCCAACATCAATCTTGAATACGCGACGATCAGTGGCACGAACAATCCTGTACGCCATCATAGCATCTTCAAGCAAAGTCAATTGTCTCCAAATCCGTCTAGCAGGCTCTAGGACACTTGTTCCGTATGGGGCATGCTTATCATGGCCCAGAACTCTAAAGTGAGCAACCTGCCAGTTTTCAAGGGTCAATCCTGCTGTGTTCCATTGGAACTGCACGTAATTTGGGTTTGTCTTATCTTCGCCTTCTAATCTCTCAATTTCTTGAGACGGGAGACCAATGCAATTTGTAATACCACGCAGGTCATCAATGTCCAAGTACAAAAAGAGATCTCCATACTTACACATGGTACGCGCCCAACCAAATAGGTTGTGCTCAATATTCAGCGAATCTTTGTAAAGAGAATCAAGGACAAACTTTATCTCCTCGTTGGCGCACTTAATATGCATCATTGGGGTAAGAGTTGAGTGGGTTGTCATCTCGTCCGCATAGATATCGAGTGAAGAGGCGATCTCCGGTGTATATTCCATCTGATCAAAATCAACATAACGCTCTGAGCGGTTACGGTTTGAAATCATATTCACCGTAGTAATGTTCATTGGGTTATATTCTGATTTCTTAAACTGCTGACCAGATGCAGATCTAAACCTAGATGCATACATGTCTAGATGTCTTCTTCTAAGTTGTCTTCCTGATTGTGTTCTTCTCCTTACAAGAGGCCCGGAGAACAACTTAGTTAAGGACTTAAACAAATCATTTTGGTTATTATTTGGGTTTCTATCATTCTTTGCCATTTTTTATCCTTTGTAAATCCAGAAAAATTCTTTTGCTTGCTTTATTTCTTCTTCATACCTCTGCTCAAACGATTGAGCATATCCATGTTGTCCTTTAATCTGTGTGTTCATTCTTGTTTCTGATTTCATTATTCCACCAAGCATGGCTTTTTTGTATTCGACTTCAACTTGATTAGCCTGTAAGGCTGTATCTCTAACCCAACAACCAATTGCTAATGCCATAACTAGATCGTCATGGTAAGAACGCATTGCTTGGGGCTTACCGTTATGCCAAATAAAAGTCTTTAATTCGTGAAATAACCTCGTAGAATGTATTGTAATTAGTTTGTTTCTGATGAACTCTTCCAATTTTGCTACAATAAGCGGTCTTGTCTTTGTTGAGGTTGTAAACCCAGGCACCGCTCTGTCGTCATAAGCACCCTTGTAGGCTTCAACAAACTCATGAGATCCCTTGATTGAATAATATAAATTTGGATAAGCAAGGTCTTTTAGTTTCTCCAAAACAGAGATACCAATACCGTTGTTCTCAACAACAAGCAGGCAGTCACCATACTCTTTGCCGGCATCAAACAAGATCTGCGAGTAGAGGTCTAGGGACGGCTTGCCCTGATACTCAGCAACAATAGCCATGTTATCAACACGTATCACATGAAAAACGGATGAGTCCTGGCCATCGCCTCGAGCGACATCTGCT
>CERN01007821.1_pt1 | contig 15399 bp, 21 predicted proteins | sample 530761 | NCBI WGS metagenome assembly CERN01 (sample SAMEA2620947, study PRJEB7988) | marine metagenome | isolation source: saline water (ENVO:00002010), including | reverse complement strand
TTGGTACATCCGACAATGACCCAAATGCAATCCGCAATATGGGTATGTTACCTGAAGGAGCGGTTGTAAATCACTTTTTGACCGATACAGATGCATTTTTCATTATGACAGATGCGCCCAACGGTTTTAAAATGTTCAATCGTGCTGCCATTAAAACAGCTATGGAAGGTGATTTTGACACTGGAAATATGCGTTTTAAGGCTCGTGAGCGTTATAGCTTTGGTGTCTCCGATTGGAGAAGCGTTTTTGCAACACCTGGAGCATAAAGAAACTTTTCTCCGAAAGAAGAGGCCGACTTTGCAGTCGGCCTTTTTTCATGTATAGTAATTCAAGCCTTGACTGCAATTAAGCAGACACTAGCCACGACAAGGAGATTTACATGGCTAATTCAACATTCAGCGGTCCCGTCCGTTCAGAAAACGGTTTTAAGACGATTATTAAGAACTCCACAAGTGGTGCTCTTACTAATGAGATGACTTTGTCTACATATAGTACCTCTATTACAATTGCTGCCTCTGGCACTGATCATAAAGAATCTTCAATTGGCATTCCATCAAATTTTATTCCAATGGGGGTAGCTATTACTGTAACTAGTGCTGCAGCTAACGCTGTTAACATAAACGATATAGGAACTGATGCAGATACCGATGGGTTTGTTGATGGGATAAGCGCTGCAATTAACTCAACAGGTTTCAAAGGATTTTTCCCTTGTAATGGTGTTTTAGGTATGTCTGGTGGAACAACTACTGCAGCAACCGAAACAGCGGATGAGGTTGAGCTTGTGATTTCTGGTACAGCTGGTGCAGGCGGAGTTGTTGCCTTAAAATTCTTCGGTATATCCTCTGATTCACCGACTGCATAGTAGGAGAAAATAATGGCAGGTCCAGTAAAAGCTTTTAATTTTACTCAAGGAAGTAGCGCGGCTATAGTAGGCCCTGATAGATCAAGAATACGTCAGATTGTAATCTTTGCCTCTCACAGTGGTGCTTTTACTATAAAAGACGGAAGCGCAACGGGGGAAGTATTAATTACACAGACTTTTCCCACAGGATTGCATCATCTAAACATTCCTGATGACGGAATCATAGCTACAAGTGGTGCGTTTATTGATGCTTTCACTGGTTCTAGTAATCAGTTGACAATATTTCTTTCTTAGGCTTGTTATGGCAGAGCGTAAAAAAAATAATATGCCTGCTCGTAATAAAAAAAATTTCCGTCCCACTAAGTCAGGGGCGGGAATGACAAAAGCTGGCGTGGCTGCTTACCGTAGAGCAAATCCTGGGTCGAAATTAAAAACGGCTGTTACAGGAAAAGTAAAAGCAGGTAGTAAAGACGCTAAACGTAGGAAGTCATTTTGTGCTCGTTCCGCAGGACAAATGAAAAAATTTCCGAAAGCTGCTAAAGACCCGAATAGTCGTTTAAGACAAGCTAGGAAGAGATGGAAGTGTTAGCATGAAAGCAGAAGACGTTTTAAAACAACTGGAAAGACATGAAGGAGAGTGTAACAGAAGATATGCGGATATTCAGGAAAAATTAAAAAATCTTGATAACCGTATGTGGGCTGTTATGGTATTGATAGTGCTTGCGGCTGGTTTAGAACAACTTCTATGACAATTACGAGGGCAAATATGGGACATTCAATTTCAAGAGTAAGAACGGGACCAAAACCTGCAAAATTAGAAGTAACTTATATGCGTAAGGGGGGCAAGGCTAGTGCAAAGAGTAAGGGATCAAAAATATGCCCAAAGGGTAAGGCATGGGCTAAACGCACCTTTGACACATACCCGTCAGCGTATGCAAACATGGCAGCCTCAAAATACTGTAAAGACCCTAACTATGCAAAGGGTGCAAAGGGTAAAAAATAATGGGCGAACTTAAAAAGTGGCTTAAACAAGATTGGGTAAGGATAGGAACAGATGGGTCGATCAAAGGGAAGTGTGGAACGTCCAAGGACAAAAAAAATCCAGACAGATGTCTCCCAAGGGCAAAAGCCAACAGCCTCAGTAAATCAGAGAGGGCTTCTACCGCTCGTAAGAAAAAGCGTGAGGGTTCTAAAGGAAAAACTGTTGTCTCTAATACCAAAGAGTCAAAAGTAACAAATTTAGCTAATGGGGGTCGTGTGAAAAGACCTTTTAAAGGTAAAAAAGTGTCGGGTACTGCCGTTGCAAGAGGCTGTGGACAAGTGATGTCAAACAGGCGAAAAAGAACAAAAGGTTCGGTAGTACAGTTTTGAGGTAATTATGTTACCAAGTTTTGAACTAGAACAATCAATAATTTCTGAAACGCAAGCATGGTCAAAAACAGCTTTAGAGGTTGCTAATGAACATTTTAATGGTTTACCTCCATGTCCTTTTGCTAAAAAAGCATGGTTAGATGATAAGGTAGGGTTTTGTTTTAAATATGAAAACCATTGGCAAGATTTGTTTTCTTTAATTTCACAATGGGACGATTCAAAAGATGTTGTGATTCTTATTGATTTTTGTTTTCTTCCTTTAAACGAAATGGATCGGTATTTAAATTTATTAAATAAAGCTATTTCGGACGGTATTTTTATCAATAAAGATATGTTTTTGATGGGTTTTCATCCTGATGATGACGATAATGAACTATTAGAGGAGGCTGACTTTGATTCGACCATAGACGTTCCATATGCTATGATTTTCTTACAACGACTAAGTAAGTTGCAAGAAGCATCAAATACACTTAGAATAAAAGGGTATTATAATTATGCAGAAAATTATTATAATGGCTCAAAACTTTACGAAAACAGAAAAACCCTTTTTAGGAGATTAAAAAATGGTAATGAAAAAAACTAAAAAAATGATGGGTGGGGGTGCAGCAAAAAAACGAATGAAAAAAGCTCCCACAATGATGCGCGGAGGTGGAATGGCAGGAATGAAGAAAAACCCAATGATGATGCGCGGTGGCGGTGCTGCTAAGAAGCGCATGGCTAAAAAGAAGAAATAAATGACTACCTCTGGTTCCACTGATTTTGAACTTGCTGTAGATGATTACATCGAAGAAGCCTTTGAGCGTTGTGGTTTAGAGGTAAGAACAGGATATGATTTAAAAACAGCTAAAAGATCCCTTAATCTTTTATTTGCTGATTGGGCAAACAGGGGTTTGAATCAGTGGACTATTGCACAAAGAACATTATCTTTAACACAAGGAACAAATGCTTATAACCTAGGTACTGATGTTATTGATGTTCTCTCAGTCGTTGTAAGAAGAAGTAACACTGATTTTAGTCTAGATAGAATTAGCAGAGATGAATTAATTGGGATACCTACTAAATCAACACAAGGAAGGCCAAGTCAATTTTTTCTTGACAGACAAATAACCCCATCTCTTCAAATGTACCCTACACCAGAAAACAGTACCGATACAATTGTATACAATGCTCTTACTCGTATTGAAGATGCCGATACGATGAAAAATACAGTAGAAGTTCCTTTCAGGTTTTATCCTTGTCTTGCTGCTGGTTTAGCCTATTATTTATCTATGAAGAAAGCTCCTGATAGAGTTCAACTTTTGAAAGCAGTTTATGAAGAAGAGTTTGAACGAGCACGAACAGAAGATAGAGATAGGTCTTCTTTCAATATTACTCCACAATATCAATATCTTAGAGTAAACTAATGTCTAGGTATGCCACTGGAAAACGTGCATACTTCATATCTGATAGATCAGGCTTTAGATATAATTACAGAGATATGAAAAAAGAATGGAACGGAGCTATAGTTGGACCCGATGAGTTTGAGTCTAAGCATCCGCAGCTTGGTCCTTTTAGAAAAGTAAACGACCCCCAAGCTTTAAGAGACGCAAGGCCAGATAATGATGTAGAACTTACTGCTTTTATAATATACACTAATGTAGGCGAAGGTATTATTGGTAGTCTAATTGATAAAACCACAGCCCTATCAACGAGTGTTGGGACAGTGACAATAACCTCAACAGCCCCGTCAACGTCAGCATCGACTTTCGATTCTACAAGTGTTACACTTGATTCAGCTACAAAAACTTTTGACGAGGGTTAAATGGCAAAGCAAACTGTAGGAATTGGCTCAAGTGCAAATGATGGTAGTGGCGATACACTTCGTGCTGGTGCAGATAAAATAAATGATAATTTTACAGAAATATATAATGCATTAGGAAACAGTTCTAGCGTTTTGACTGATATTATAGACGCTAATGGTCTTTTAGATGTAAGTTCTGGTGCTAATAAAATTGTTTTTTATTACGCTGCTTTAACTGATTTACCAAGTGCTTCGACATATCATGGAGCAGTAGCTCACGTTCATGCAACAGGTGGGTTGTACTTTGCTCATGGTGGTGCTTGGTTGCGTTTAAATGATGAAACTAGTGGGCCTGTTACTAAATATACAACGACAGCCGCAACTGGTTCTGCTTATCAATTTTCAGGCCCTGGAGCAACGTCAGGAGACAATCCTAATTTTACTTTTTATAAAGGTCACACTTATCTTATAGATAATACTTCTTATGTAAGTAGCCATCCTTTGCAAATAAGAACATCAAACGGAGGTTCTGCTTTTACCACAGGTGTAACAGACAATTTTAATTCTACAACTGGACTAACACAATTTATTGTGCCACATGAGCCTTCTGATACTTCTTTAGTATATCAATGCACGGTTCATAGTAGCATGGTTGGAAACATAACGATAGTATAGCAAAATGAGTTTTACGTACACCACACTTAAACAAGCCATACAGGATTGGACAGAGAATGATGAAACAACTTTTGTTAATAATCTTGATGTCTTTATAAAAAACACTGAAGAAAGAATACTAAAACTCGTTGAGTTAGAATATTTTCGTAAAAATGTCACGGGGACATTAACAAATGGAAATAAATTTCTAGCTGTACCCACCGATTATTTAGGTTCTATAGCTTTATCTGTTATAAATTCTAGCAACAATGAATTTTTATTGTTTAAAGATGTTAACTATGTTCAACAATACAATCCAAATCCAGCCACTACGGGTGTTCCTAAATACTATGCTTACTTCGATGTCGATAATTTTATTGTTAGTCCTACTCCTAATAGTAATTATTCTGTTGAGTTACATTATTACTATAGGCCCCAATCAATAACAGCCACAGCAGATGGCACATCTTGGCTAGGTACAAACGCTCCTGATGCTTTATTATTTGGTAGTTTGTTTGAATCTTATATTTTTATGAAAGGTGAGGCAGAGTTTTTAAATATTTATAATGATAGGTTTATAGAAGCTTTATCTCGTTTGAAGAATTATGGGGAAGCTACAGAGAATACGGATGCCTATAGAACAGGTTTGAGGATAATGCGAAAAACGTGAAAGCTTTAAAAAATAAAGAAATAGCTATTGTAGCATTAGGTGGATCTTTTGCCGAGTTTGTTTTAACTAGAATAAATTCTGTTAAATATGATGAAGTATGGGGGATTAATTGCATAGGTGCAATTTTTCATGTTGATAGAAGTTTTATGATGGATCCTGCTAGTAGATTTTTAGATGATACAAAAGCAGGAAAACAAACAAATATTGCTAGAGAATTTTTACTAGAAGTACAAGATAAAGGTACCATTTACTCATGCTGTACAGATGAAAGAGTACCTGAGATTATAGAATACCCATTAGAGGATGTAATAAACTCAGTTAAAGTTGCTTACTTTAACAATACGGTTGCTTATGCGATTGCTTTTGCTATTCATGCAAAAGTAAAAAAGATAAACCTTTTTGGTGTAGATTTTTCTTATAAACAAAACTTACATTTTGCAGAAGCAGGACGAGCCTGTGTAGAGTTTTGGTGCGCTATGGCAATACAAAAAGGTGTACTTATTGAAGTAGCTTCTACTTCTCCTTTACTAGACTGTAATGTTCCTGATAATGAAAAGTTATATGGATATCACAGATTAGATAATCCTTTAATACAGTCTGTTGTTGATGGTAAAATACATATATCTAAAAATAAACCTATGTCACCACCCGAACCAACAGACATAGACCCTGTTTTAATAGGTAGGCATGACATACCAAATGTAACTTATATAGAAGAGGCTAAAGGTGATAAGCGTTAATTCTGATACTCTCATAGGGTCCGTGAATGTAATGACCTCTAATGAAGGTGGGTTGAGTAGTGAACAACTAACCGAATTAGCTATGGATAAGTTAATACGAGTATCTGATACAGCACCCCCTGTAATTAAAGAGCAAGCTCAAGTATTCAGAGATACTTTGCAGAAAGTTATCTATCATCACATAGAATTGGCAAGACGAGAAGAACGTGCTACAATTGCACATAGGATGTCGAAAGTCGGACAAAAAGAAATGGCTGATCTTGTAAGGAGAATATAAATGGCTATAGCGGCGGCAATGTGTAACTCTTTTAAAAAAGAGTTATTAGAAGGAGTACACAATTTTAAAAATTCAGGTGGGAATGCTTTTAAGCTAGCCTTATATGCAGAAAGTAGTGGTGGTAAATCAAGCACCACAGCTACGTTAGGTTTTAACACAACTGCTTTTACCACGACAGGTGAGGTTGCTTCAAGCGGTACTTATGCCACTGGTGGTGGAGCGTTGACTAGGGTAGACCCTTCTGTTGCTAGTTCTAGTAGCACTGCAACAGCGTTTACTGATTTTGTTGATCTTAGTTTTACCACAGCTACAATTACTGCAATGGGTGCTTTAATATATAATAGCACAAATAGTAACAAAGCTGTTGCAGTGCTTGATTTTACAAGTAATAAAACATCTACTGCTGGTACTTTTACCATTCAGTTTCCAACAGCAGATGCAAGTAACGCAATTATTCGTATTGCATAGGTAACGATGTGGTTCTCGTACTCACAGGATAAATTATGGATTTTGAAAACTTTTTTTTCGATCATGTTGATTATCCCAGAGTAGTTATTTTATGCAATCCCAAAAATAATGACGAAAACCACACCGAAATTGTTGTTTATGAGGATTGTTCTAATATCCCAATTTGGCAGATTTTAGAAACTGCTCATCAAAAATATCTTGAATGGGATGAGGGTTCCTAATGACAGTTTATTGGTGTGACCCCTTCTTACACGCAAGTTCGCAAGGTGCTGGTACTACAGACACTTCTACTCAAAACGGTACTTATGCCGCTCCTTTTTCATTGTTAAATTTTCATTCTTTGTCTAGCTCAACGTATTCAACGGTAAATGGAGTTTCGTTGAGCAATGGAGATGAGATTAGACTGAAGGGTTTGAGTTTTAGCACATTATTCAATGATTTGGGTGATTCTTATTTTTACGGCGAAGCTAATTATAGTTACGCAAAACCAATTTCTGGCAATACAACTTGGGCATCTAACTATGATTCAAATGTAGACATTTTTGCTATGTCTGGTGCAGATTGTGCTGACTTTAAACCTGACCCAGACTCAACAAGTCAGCCTTTAGTTTTTAGAACTTTTCACGCTAATGACTCGCATAGCTCATCTCAGTTCAGGGCATATTATAACAATGGTATGTACCCTATTTTTGCGGGACTTGAGGCAAAATATGGCTCAAGCCAATCAGGCACACCAAAACATATTTATCAATTAAAATCAGCGTATTACTGGTCAGGGGATAGCACAACGAATGCGACTGACTATCACTATTACTTTTTCTTGAGTACCTCTTTGGAAATTTTGCTCACATCAGGGTGGGATTCTGAGACAACACAAAATGGAATTTCTTTGTGGGTGTGGGATGGAAGTAAGTCAAGTAGCAGTGCAAACCAGACCTATTGGTTTAGTGGTAGCAGTGCGCCTGCTGGCAAAATAATTCAAGATTGGCGAAAATGTCATATCGCCACAGGATTAAGTTATTTAGGACGTATTGGTTTTATGGGTGATAACTCAACAAATGGAACCCCTCATTCTTCAAACGACAATGGAATCGGTACTTGGTTTGCAAGCGGACTTTATTTTTCTTATATCAGCATAGGCAGTAATACTTATTACAGTAGTTCAGATAATGATAGAACTTATAAAATAGGTGCATTAGTCGAGGGTCCACTTTACAATTATAAATATTTCCGCAACAGAGGAAATCTATATATAAACCTTCATTCCGTTCAGGCCGCTATTACTGCTTTTCAAGGAGCATTTACATACTCGACAACTCGTGATTACTTCAATTTTTTCATTGGTTCTATTTTCTGCGGTAGATACCAAAAAGCATCGTCATATGGCTATCATATAGCTAATTTTAGTAGTGCAACAATAGCAACTCCAACATTAATAGATAATGCAGTACTTTTTATAAGAAGTAATAATGATAATTTTCCTGGATTAACTTTTGGTGACCACGGTATTGAAAGTACATCAAAAGTAACTATAGCAAGTGGAGCCACTGTTTCAATCCCCGGACTAGGTGTTTTAACTGGTGATAACTCTTTTTATAATCATAGCACTTATTCACATTTTGAGCCGAATGTAACTGGGGTAAATGGTTTATTAGCAAATCTATCTCCAGCAAGTCTTTCCACAACCCTTCTTTCAGCTTTAGTTTTAGCACCAACTAATTTTGGAGAATCTGTATCTTCACCAGAACTAAACTGTGGTGGTTCTAATTATAAATCCACGGCAAGTAATTTATTGGTGCAAGCATCACAAACCTATACAAATGCAAATCCACTTGTAGCAACCGTAAATTTTGAACACAATGACTACGATGGAAAGCCTATTATGTTGCTTGCGTCCGACACGGGTTTGAAAGGAGGGGTTTTATGCTACAACGACACTATCTCTTCTGTTGACTGTTTGGTGGTACAACACAGTGGCACAGTTGGTTCACATCAATTTGGTTTGCTACCACTGGAACTGCAAACACCGACCTATACAGCTGGTTCTAATAATTTACGAGTAACAATGTCAGCCGCGAAAAGTGCTAATTATGGAACAGCATCTGGAACTATTTACTATATACACAGAGATAGCAGTGAATCGGATGGAACAGATCATGGAAATGGTGCATTCACAATTACATCTACAGATACAGGATCACCAACGACAGTTACAACAAACATAACAACTGTTCCAGCTAGTGGAGATGAACTTAATTCTATATTTGTTATTCTTAAAGTTGACTTTGCAAATGATACAGACATCGAGCAGTTATATATAACAAATATTGCTGTTGAAACTTATACGTAGTAAGGAATTTTAATTGAGCAGTTTATTTAACATAGTGGCTGGTAGTTCTACAGAGTTTTATAATTTTGATGTGACTAACTCTTTGCGTTTTGATGATGGTTCTAACACCTATTTAAATAGAACACCTTCAAGCGCAGGAAACAGGCAAATATGGACATGGAGCGCATGGGTTAAGAGAACTACTTTAGGAACACAACAAGTTTTGTTTATGGCAGGAACAGCCTCTACTAGCAGAACTATGATTTATTTTGAAACAGATGACACTCTTAGAGTCTATATTAGAGAAAGTGGTGTTAATCTTGGTAGGGGTAGTGGTACTTCCATAGGCCAAGTATCAAGTTCGGTTTTTAGAGATCCATCGGCTTGGTATCATATAGTGGTTGCGTTTGATACAACACAAGCAGACGCATCCTCACCATTAAGGGCAGATGCAAACAGATTAAAATTTTATGTTAATAGTGTTCAACAAACAAATGACACAAGCCATACATTTGCAAATTCTGCTATAAGTCAAAACGCTAATACTCTTGTTAATCATACAGTTGAACACGCTATAGGTCATATAGGATATGATGACTCTTCAGATTTTGATGGTTATCTTGCAGAGGTTAATCTGATTGATGGTACACAATTAGCACCCACCAGTTTTGGACAAACTAAATCAGGTGTGTGGATAGCTAAAAATACAAGTGGGTTAACATTTGGAACAAATGGATTTAGGCTTCAGTTTAAGCAAACTGGCACAGGTACAGCTTCTTCATCTACTATTGGTGCGGATACAAGTGGTAATACACATCATTATACTTCAAATAATTTATCAGCGCATGATGTAGTTCCCGATAGCCCGACTAATAATTTTGCAACCTTTAATCCTCTAATTTTAGATGATTTTACTTTAAGTGAGGGTAGCCTTTATGCAACATCAGCAGTTGCACAATTAGGCGTTTTAGCTGGTACAATGTCTACAAAGGGGCAAAAGTTCTATTGTGAAGTACGAGTAGTAGTAGTAAGTAATGGCACTGCTATAGGGATAGCAAAAAGCTCTTATGCTGGAAGTAGGGCATATGGGACTGCTCAAGATTTTGCTTTGTATTATAGCTTTGGTGGAACAGTATTTAAGTTTGAAGTAAACCAAGGGGTTTCATGGGCTACATATACTTCTGGTGATGTTATAGGAATGGCTATTGATGGGGTTGCAGGAACAATACAATTTTTTAAAAATGGGGTAAGTCAAGGCACAATATCTGAAGCAACTTTAGCTACGGAGGATTATTTAATTTATTGTATTAATGGAACTACGTCAGGTGGTAATTATGCTGTTTACACATTAAATTCTGGTCAAGACAGCACTTTTGCAGGAACCGAAACAGTTGCTACGAATACAGATGAAAATGGAATAGGGGCTTTTCATCATTCTGTACCCTCTGGGTTTTTAGCGATGTGTACAGCCAACCTTTCAGAACCATCCATCACACCGCTACATGATGATATTCCAGAAGATTACTTTAATACGGTGCTTTATGAAGGTAATGGAACTGCAATTGGCTCTGGGGGTCAAGCAGTTACTGGTGTAGGGTTTCAATCAGATTGGATTTGGATTAAAAATCGTGATGCAGCAGACAACCACGCTATATATGACGTTGTTAGGGGTGTTACAAAACAAATTGAAATTGACGATACTTCCGCTGAAACAACTGAATCTGAAGGACTAACTGCGTTTGGAGCAAACGGGTTTACTGTAGGCTCGTTAGAACAAGTTAATACTAGCAGTGAGTCTTTTGTTTCTTGGAACTGGTTTGCAGGAGGCACACCAAGCGCAACAAATAGTGCAGGAGCAGGAAACCCACCTACATCTGGTTCTGTTATGATTAATGGTAGTGCCTCTACAGCTAGTTTAGCAGGAACAATACCAGCTACAAAAATATCGGCTAATACAGAGGCTGGATTTAGTATTATAAGCTATACTGGGACAGGCTCTGCCTCTACAATAGCGCACGGTTTAACTAGCGCACCAGACATTGTAATAGTAAAAAATTTAGATGATGGTAGCAAGGAATGGCCCACTCAAGTTGCGTTACTTGGAAATCCATTTCTTGAGATAAGCACAACCATAGGAGGAACTACAAACAGTGCGTATTTTAATAATACAATACCCACTTCGACTGTTTTTAGTGTTGGCACTGTAGGTGCAACAAATGCTTCATCAGATAATTTTATTGCTTATGTATTTCATTCAGTTGAGGGTTACAGTAAAATTGGGTCATACATTGGCAATGGTTCTGCTGATGGATCGTTTGTTTACACCGGATTTAGACCAGCTTTTTTAATTGCAAAAAAAACACATTCATCAGGTGGGAATTGGTTTATACATGATTCTACGAGAAGTGTAGTAAACCCTTCAAATAATCAACTTCAATCCGATAATAATTTAACAGAATATACTTCTGGTGTTGAGATAGATTTACTATCTAATGGTTTTAAATTACGTAATGCTTCAGGTATGAATACAACAACTTATAACTACATCTACTTGGCATTCGCTGAAATGCCGTTTAAATATGCCAATGCAAGATAGGAGATAAACAATGCCGTGGAAGCTAGGTACAAAAACAATTAATCCGGGAAGAAGCTGGACGGATGCTAATGGTAATCAATATCCTACAAATTGGTTGGCACTCACTACAGATGCAGAGAAAAAAGCTGTAGGTCTTACATGGGAAGCTGATCCTACACCTTATGATGAAAGGTTTTATTCTTCTGCTAGTAACCCAAAAAACGTAGTAGATCTAAAAACAACTTGGATAGCTAATACAAAAAATATGGCGAAATCATTGCTATTACCTACAGATTGGTATGTAGTGCGTAAAGCAGAAACAGATACAGCAGTACCATCTAATGTAACAACCTACCGTACTGCTGTAAGAACATCTTGTGCTAACATTGAAACTTCTATTACGAATGCGGCAGATCATACTGCATTTGTAGCACTATGGAATGTTCCTGTAGACAGCAATGGTAATCCTACAGGTAATGCCCCTATAAGTAACTGGCCTGATCCTTTATAAAAATTAATAAAGAAATAAACAATGCCATCACCTTTAGTTTCAGCTAACGGATTTTACAAAACTACTACAGTATCAAGTAATAGTTTTTATCCAATTATACCAGCCTCAGGAGGCTCTGTCAGTGTAAATGTCTCGGTAACAGGGGTACTTGGAACATCTACTCTTGGTGACGAAACGGTTGTAGCAACAGAAAATGTGACTGTAGCAGTCACAGGAGTTAGTGGAACCACTGCTCTTGGTGACGAGACAGTATCAACTACCGAAAATATAACAGTCGCAGTCACGGGGTTAAGTGGAACTACTACTCTTGGGGACGAAACAGTTGTAGCAACGGAAAATGTATCAGTCGCAGTCACAGGTGTTAGTGCTACATCTACCCTTGGCGATGAAACAGTATCTACCACAGAAAACGTATCTTTTAGCGTTACAGGAGTAAGCGGCACAACTGCTCTTGGCGATGAGACGGTTGTAGCAACAGAAAACGTATCTTTCAGTGTTACAGGAGTTAGTGCTACAACTGCTCTTGGCGATGAAACAGTTGTAACAACACAAAACCCGATTGTAGCAGTTACAGGGGTTTTTGGTACTGCTACTCTTGGTGTCATATCAATAGCCACTCAAGGAAACATCTCAGTTGGTGTTTCAGGTTTCCAATCTACAACAGCTATTGGAAGTGTAACTCCAACGGGAGCAAGTCTTGTTTCTTTAAATGGAGTTTTTGGCACTGGTGAATTGGGTAATGTCTCAATTGGGTTAGTAACACCTGTTGATGTAACATCATCTCAATTAAGTGGTAGTATTGGTGATGTAGTTGTTGCGGCAATACAAAATGTAACTGTAGCTGTAACAGGGGTGAGTGCTACAACTTCAGTAGGTACTTTAACTTTATCTGGCGCATCTAATGTAACAGCATCTGGGGTAACTGGGACTACAGCATTAGGTACTCCAACGGTTGTAGCCGAAAAAAATGCCATAGTATCTGTTTCAGGAGTAAGTGCTACCTCTAGCCTTGGTGATGAGACAGTTATAACATCTGTCGAGTTTGCAGTTACTGGTGTTAGTGCTACCTCTAGCCTTGGTTCAGTTAGTATATTAAACTCTATCGTTGTTCCAGTTACAGGCAATACAGTTACTACTGGTTTAGGTAACACAGAAGAAACTGGCACAAGTTTAGTTGCTGTGACAGGTGTGGCAGGAACAACGGCTCTTGGTAATGCTTCCGTAGAATTAATTACTCCTGTTGCTGTTACAGGTCAGCAAATCACAGGTCAAATAGGTACTGTAGCCTCTACAGGATCTTGTGTTGTAAGTCTTACAGGATTGTCAATAGAAGCTAAAGTTGGTATTGTACTTATATATCAAGATATAGATGTAAGTCAGACACCAAATTATTCAGGAGTTACTGTAAGTCAGACACCAAATTATTCAAACGTAGCAACAGGAGTTACTGCCGGTTACAGTGACGTTTCACCGAGTCAAACACCAAACTACTCAGGATCTACACCAAACCAAACACCTGATTGGAAAAAGGAAGCAGCATAATGGCAAGTTCATATACATCAAATACGGGAATAGAAAAACCCGCAACAGGTGAACAAGCTGGTACATGGGGTACAACAACAAACACCAATTTTGATATAATTGACCGTGCTTTAAATGGTGTTGGTGCAATAACTTTATCAGGTACAACACATACTTTAACTACTAGTGATGGTTCTTTGTCCGATGGTATGTTTAAGGTTTTAGTATTAGGTGGTTCTCCAAGTGGCACAAATACCATAACAATATCTCCAAATACATCAGATAAATTATATTTTGTTTATAACAGTTCTGGTCAAACAGCCACATTTAGCCAAGGATCAGGGGCCAATGTAAGTGTTACTACAGGTTCTGCGAAAATTATCTATGCAGATGGAGCGGGGTCAGGTGCGGCAGTAAGTGATTTTACAAACCTGTTAAGCATTGGTTTAGGCGGTACAGCAATAACATCTACTGCGGCGGAGTTAAACATATTAGATGGTGTAACTTCTACAAATACAGAGCTTAATTTATTAGACGGTGTAACTGCTACAACAGCCGAGCTTAATTATGTTGATACTACCGCAGGAACGGTAGCCGCCTCTAAAGCGATTATTGTAGACGCAAACAAAGATACTAGCGGTATACGTAATTTAACAATTACAGGAACTCTTAACAGTCAAACTCCTGCTTTGTTAGCAACAGCCCAAGAGTTTACTAAAACGCAGAATTTCAATGAAACCACTTTAACAGACGCAAGCACGATTGCTTGGGATGCAAGCTCTAATCAAGTTGCGAAGGTAACAATAGCGGATAACAGAACCCTAGGTGCGGCTACCAATCAAGTTGCAGGGGGTGTTTATGTTTTGACAATAATACAAGATGGCACTGGTAGTCGTACTGTTAGTTTTAACAGCATATATAAATTTGCATCCGCTGTTCCAACTTTAACAACTACAGCGAGTGCTAGAGATATCTTAGTATTTTTAAGTGATGGGACTAATATGTATGAAATAGGTCGTTCACTAAACCCTAGTGCTACGAGTTAAATATGCCTTTAACTAAACTACAGTTTAGACCCGGAATAAATAGAGAAACCACTTCATATTCTAATGAGGGTGGGTGGTTTGATTGTGATAAAATACGCTTTAATTTTGGGTTACCTCAAAAGTTAGGTGGTTGGATAAAGTATAGTTCTAGTACTTATCTTGGAACTGCAAGACGTTTACACAACTGGGTAGCTTTAGACGGCTCAAATTATTTAGGTGTTGGAACGCATTTAAAATATTATATAGAAGAAGGTGGGCAATATAATGACATTACCCCAATTCGTTCAACAACATCTGCTGGAGATGTAACTTTTGCTGCAACTAACGGATCAACAACTATAACAGTTACAGATGCATCTCATGGCGCACAAGAAAAGGACTTTGTAACTTTTTCGGGGGCTGCTTCTCTTGGGGGTGTTATCACAGCAGCAGTACTAAACATAGAGTATCAAGTAGTTTCTGTTCCTTCTGCGAATACCTATACGATAACATCTGCTGTTGCTGCAAATAGTTCTGACTCAGGCAACGGTGGAGGTTCTGTCGTAGGAACCTATCAGATAAATGTTGGATTAGACACTCAAGTAGGTGGCACTGG